>Ga0209757_10000250_pt1 | contig 13199 bp, 12 predicted proteins | sample ETNvirome_6_1000_FD_185472 | JGI IMG/M metagenome (GOLD analysis project Ga0209757, IMG submission 185472) | Marine viral communities from the Pacific Ocean - ETNP_6_1000 (SPAdes) (version 2) | ecosystem: Environmental > Aquatic > Marine > Oceanic | place: Pacific Ocean | collected 2013-06-19 | reverse complement strand
TTCTAAGAGACTTTGAAGGCAAAATTATTATTGGATATGATAATGATGATGCAGGCAAGAGGGGAGTGAACAAGTTTGATTACTTAAGGAAGCTAAAAAGGATGGCAGATATCTCTATCTGCCATCCCCCTTCGGAAGTTAAAGATTGGAATGAAGCTCACATAAAGGGCTTCGACTTACAGCGTTTTACCAAACGTCATACTAGGGCGTATGACTATGATTATCTGATAGATCACCTCCTTACGACACTGTGAGATAAAACAGTGGACTTTTAATAGTCTGGTTTAGGGCAACGTAATCGACCTGAACACTATAAGTACCTGTAGGACTTCCGAAAGCTGCGCTAATTTGAATGTCGTTAGTATCCCAATTATAAATTAGGGTATTATCGCTTGTAATTTGCATGACAGCATCAGTTATCACTTCAAATGGTCCAACAAAGGCTGAATCGTGATTAACTTTCGCAATAGTTACTTTAGCGTCTGTAACCACTGAGTCTTTAAAAATATTCTGAATTGATTTATCTATATTCTTATTCTGAAGTGTGGTTTCCGTGCTCACCTTTAAATCAATAATTTCCCCGTACCTAACATGCTTATTCATAAGCTTGTTATTTGTAGTTAGAAGAAGGGGTTCAGTGAAAGCAAAGAAAGTATCTTCATATAAACTAAAGTTATTAGTGATAACCTGATACTTGGATCCTTCAGTAAGTTTAACTGTCCATAGATCAACGTATTTTCCCACCGAAGAAAGACCAGAAGCAGCTACTATAGTACTTGTGTTGTAATCCCATCCAGATAGAGATTGAATTTGATTAAGAACTACAACATATTCTCCCTCGCTCAGTTTATAAATTCCACTGGCAGTAGTTGTTGGGTAATAACTCCCTGGCTTGAAGCCATTATTTTCCAGGTTACAGGGAACCGCAGTAGGATCAGTTTGTGTACAATGAGAAGCCACTCCTCCAACAACGGCTGATGCTGCAAAGGTCATTAGGGGGGTAGCACTAACTAATCCACTATCTGGGTCTATTACAGTGCGAGGTGATAGGGTATCTAACTGAGCGAAAAGCTGTACCGAACTAATCTCATAAGGATCAACATATGCTCCATCATTAATGAAATAGGTTCGAAGTCCAACCCTTTGGCTTATATTAGGTCTATTTCCTCTATCAATGACGCTGGTTGTGTTTACTCGCATTTTCTACTTCCGTTAGTTCTTTTTTGTAAAATTCCAAGAATATTCTCCTCTCAGCCGAAGACATTGTATGAATATCGGAGTAAGAGAACTTACACTGCTTTACAAGTATATAGGCTTCTAATAGAAGGTTTTCTAAATTAAAACCCTCACTTAGTTCCCTATAAAAAAATCAGCACTAATCGGCAACTCCATAGCCTCATGATGAGAACAGTATGAACATGCAAATCTTACATTAGGGTCTATACCGTAGTTTTCTGAATTCATTACTTTTAATATAGCATGAATATCTTTAATCGGTAGTTTACTTAGAACTCCTGAAACAATAGTTTTTTTAGTATGCCCATCAATACTCTCAATAAATCTCCACATATTTGCAGAACCTAATTCTACATTTTGTAAATACTTTTCGTCTTCCACTCTCGGCAGCCTAACTGTAACTTTCTTCTTTAAAATAGGAAGATTTACAGAAACTGGTATTTCAAAATCATCTTCTACAAATCTAGTTTGTAGGATAGATAAATCAAAAGTAACCTTATTTTCTCGCCTACAACTGGGACAATTAATAGCTACTGTATATTCACTTCCGTATGAAATTTCTCGTAATTTCATAATCAAAAACAATTTGTCCATTATTAGCAGTGAATTAATATCAATATTAGACACACACCTACTTAATAAAAGATTAAGTATATCAATGTTGGCATGTTTAGTAGATACAAGAGCTTTCTCATCTGCGAAAGTCATGGGCCTTACAACGACATGTTTAGCCCCATCCTCTAAATTATAAAATTTATTTCTAGAGGGAAGCTTTACACTTATTGCGTTCTGAACAGGAACATTTTTAAGAAGGTCAGCAATGACTGCTTCATCATTATTTTGAGGGGCTTTAGGCGCGACCTCTTTGTTTTTTACATTTTCTGTCATAAAATACTCCTAAGTAATTACAGATATCTATTCTATAATAGTCTAATGAAGATTCAGGTAAACACTATAAATTCTAGAATTTTAACAGATAACCCTAAAATTTTAGATGCTTTATATAGTCTCTATTCCCAGAAGGTGCCTGGGTATCAATATTCTAATGCCTATAAAAAGAGACGGTGGGATGGATTCACTCACTTTATTTCCAAATCAGGAGTCTTTAGAACGGGATTACTATCTAGAGTTTTAGAAGACTTAAACAAAGTAGAAGCTGAACCTGAACTAGAGTATACCCCTCCTCTGCCCTCCTTCACCCCAAATGATTGGAGCCTGGAAAATTTTAATTACTACGACTATCAAGAAGACTTTATTGTCAAAGCCTTAAAAGAGCGTAGAGGAATTATTAAATCTCCAACTGGTTCAGGAAAAACTTTAATTATGGCTGGCATAATAAAAGCTCTCGCTGGTCGCAAAATGGTTCTCCTATTTAATGCCAAACAACTTCTTACTCAGACCTATGAATTTCTTACTAAGATCTGCAATCTGAATAATATTGGTCTTTGTTACGGAGAGGGTTATATTTATGGAGATGTTATGCTTTGTACTGTCCAAAGTATAAAGAAGATTATGGACACCCATCTTAAAGAAACTGAAGTTTTAATGGTAGATGAATGTCATGAATTTGCTAATGGGAAAACTACTTTAGCTGCTATCCAAATCTTCCCTAACGCCCAATATCGTATAGGCTTCACAGCTACCCCACACACCATCCCTATCCCTAAGTATAACCTAGAGGGGGCTCTAGGACCTGTGTGGGAAGTTGTAGACACCTATGATCTAATAGATTCAGGAAGACTTACAAAACCTGTTATACAATTAATTAACAGACCCTATAGTGCCAGTGGGGAAGACGAAAATATATCTTATGGAGAGGTGTATGATAATTACATAGTTAACAATACTAATAGGAACAATATAATTAAGGAAATAGTAAATGATATTAGACAAAAAAACAAGAAGGCTCGCATACTTATTCTTACCAAATCACTTGACCATGGAAGAACCCTGGAAAACTTACTTAGAGGTGGGAACGTTCAGTTTTTGGAGGGAGCAGACTCCCTCGGAGAGAGGTATCAAAGTATTGCTAGATTTAGAGGATCTTCAGATTCTAGCGTCCTCATTGGAACAAAAATACTCCAAACGGGTATCAACATTGAAGAAATTACACACTTCATCAACGCCAGAGGAATGAAATCAGAAATTGCTACTCTCCAAGCATTAGGGAGAGCTTTAAGAAGGCATGATGATAAAGAAAAAGTTTTTATCTATGATTTTCTAGATAAGGAAAAATACCTTAAAGCTCACTCCAAGGCTAGGAAACTCCACTACGAAAATGAAGGACACAAGGTTACAATATTATGAAAAATCCAGAAGAAATTAAAGAAATTAGAAGTAAGTTTAATTCGTCGGAACTCGCTGATCTAAAATGGCTACAAACTGAGTTAGAGAATTTTCAAAGAGAGGACTCGGTAAGCTTAGACGGAGTTACAAAATTAGAAAATATTATTACCTCTCTGAATAATCTCAGGATGGTTTATACACAAAGAGTATTCAGCCTATTGAAACAAGGCAATATTTTAGATTAACTTAATTATCTTTGTCAACCTGAGGAACAGTAAGGGTAGGGTTCTCCATCTTCAGTCGAAGTCCCCAGTTTTCCATGTCTTGTTTAGTCCAGTGATTTATCATCTTCTCATCTATAGTTTGTAGTTTATAATGAATGGAATCTAATTGGCTAATCATCCATACCACCCCCGAACAGATAGCTAAAACCATCCCCAGGGGGACCAATGTTTCTTTACCAAGAATTACTTTTTTATCACTCATTTCTAAACTGCTCCCCATGCACTTCCATTATAGAAGTTTAGTACATTTGTAGTCGTATTATATATAACCCCTCCCGCTGGGGGTGAAATTAAATCTCTTTGTGTAGTTGTCATTCTTGGAGGTAAAAATACTTGCGTAGTACTCTCCAACTCCAAAACCGCAGCGTTATCTGCTGCTGCCGATTGACCTACAGCTAATGTCTGTGGCATCCAAACATCTTGGGAAGTATCAATTTCTAGTGCGATACCACTGTCTAAGTTATTTGCATCTGCAATTCGGAAATTGTCAGATGCTCCATTAGCAAGACCTAAACACCAAGATTGACCCCCTTGGATCATAAATCTTACATGAGGATCTCCACCATCGGCTCCTGCTACTTTAGCAATAAACCTTGCATCATTTCCCGTAGATGCAGTTGAGCCGCTCTCTACTCGGACAGCTACGGCACCAGTATTATCATTTACCACATCTAAAAGTTGCCCTGGGGCTGTAGTACCAATTCCTACCTTACCATTAGTACCATCTAAGTAAATCGTACCAGTTGCTCCTGATACATGGAAAGCTCCACCAGTCGCCCCGTTAGCAATATCTAAAACAAAATCATTACTAGCATCAATATACTGTCTGCCTCGGCTATCCGTAATAAACTCATTAGCTTTAAGATTATACGCACCACCACCAGGGGTCCACGGAGTTCCTACAACAGGAGCATCATCAGCCCCAACCAGAGTAAGATCTAAATCTTCAGTAGCAACATAAGATCCATCTTCAAGAATAGTATTAGCTTGAATGTTGCCTGCTCCTGTGCTACCCATTGTGATTCCAAAATATACAGCAGTAGCAGTAGCCCCCAGAGTCCCATCGGGCTGCTGCCTAAGGAAATCATCACCACCGAAGTTAAATGAATTTCCCTCATCCAGCCTTACAAAGGGAGAACGTACATGCATGTATCCCCCTGCACCGCTATTTAGACCCGGCATATACGCTAAATATTGACCCCCTGAGGGACCTGAACCTCCCAGCAGATATTCTCCTTCTGTATTAGTCGCCCCACCAGCGTTTTCCCAACCCTTGTCCACAGATGATTCAAACATATATCCAGGACCAGTAGGACCTGTGCAACAAGGACCAGTAGGACCAGTAGAACCTTGATTCCCAGCAGTACCTCCAGTACCAGCAGGACCAGCAGGACCCTCAGGACCCTCAGGACCCGTAGGACCAACTGCATCACAAATAATATCCCCCTCAGGAAGTTCTATTATTCTGTATTCCCCATCAATAGAGGAAAGGACAAGAGGATACTTACATGCCATTATCTAATTCCTTAAGCTATTTCGTCCTGATCAGCTTCCGCAGCTTTGGCAGAGGCTTCACTCTCTTCATCATCTTCCCGCTCTGCATGAGGCAATTCAGGGTTCTCATCATCCTCATCATCCTCATCATCCTCATCATCACCAAGATTATCACTCATCAGATCTTCCATATCTTTTAAAGTACTTAAAAACTCTTCCTGAGACATGGATTCCTCCTCTGCATCTTCCTCGCCTTGATCAGGTTGGGTTTCTTGAGAGGGGGCTTCAGCCTCGGATTCCCCAGGCTCGTCTGCCTCCTCTTTAACTGTACCAGGACGCTTCTTTTTAGCCAACCTTTCGCTATCATCTTCAGGATCCCTGTCCGACTCTGGGTGCTTTTCGTCTTTCTCAGCTTTTGCTTTTTCTTTCTTAGGATCTACATCAGGACTTCCTTGGTCATCCCCCTCTTTATCTTTATCTTTATCTAGCAAGAGTTTCTCGTCACCGTCATCCTCATCATCTGCTTCATCTTCATCCTCAAACTCATCAGCATCCCCCTCTTTCCCAGGTGCTTTCTTTTTCTTTTTCTTAGTCTTAGCTTTTTCTAGTAATTCCTTAGGGGTATACTCACTCTCTAAAATAGTATCAAATGATAAGGTATCTACAATAGTATAATCCTCACAGAAAGTACCATACTCACACATACTAAAGCATTCTTGAAGAAGATCATTTACATCAATAACTTCAACACCATTTTTATTTTTGAGAAGTTTGGTAAGATCAGCTAATGTATCTTTAACTACACTACCTTTAGGAGCTAATCTATAAAGAGACTCAAAAATAACTACTTGGGTATTAGCCAAACTCTGGAAGGATACAGCTTCCTTCAGGTTTAAAACATTAATCCCATATTTCTCATTAAGAAGCGTAATAATCATTTTCTTAATAGGCTTCTTCATCTCAAAAATAGTAGAGGCATAAGCCTTTATTTTCTTCTCAGAAATAGAGGTGTATTCAATTAACCCTAAAGCATTATCCACAGATTCGGCTAACTGTTTCTTAGTTGCAAGAGCTAAAAAGGGAACATCAACAACAGCTTCAACTAAAGCTTCTAAGATATCATCTTCTGACCCCTCAAAAATAAGACCAGCAAGATTTCTTATCTTAGCATTAGTAGCCCACACCTCTTCAAAATTCTTTTTGGATTCTAGAAGTTCCTTATGAACCAATTCCTGTTTACAAATAAGTTCATAGATATTTTTATTAATACCGTGCGAAATCTTATAGACTCCATCCTCTTCTAAGGTTTCGTAGTTAATTCGTGGAAAGTTAAATGCTTTGGAGACAGAGTTGGAAAGCTTCACAGCATTCTCTACTTCTTTGACAGAATTAATGGTTTCCTTATTTTCAGATAAAAATTCAGTGAATTGTGGTAGGACTTCTACAAACCTTTTAAACTCAGGAGTAGAGAGGATCTCTTGGGAGGCATTAAAAACTTCTACTTTCTCATCAAGTCTTTTCTTTACATTCTCAAACTTTAGTCGATTTTCCCAAAGAGACAAGATATCCGAGAAACTGCTCTCAGCCTCTTTATATTTATTAGAGTTAAGGTTTCCTACAAAACCACTTACTTTATCGTCTACAAAGGAATTGAATGTTTTATTACTTGAAAATACCTTTACATCTCTAACTTGCAAATTTTCCAGGATAATATCATCACCTAGATCATAGTTCCCAGAAATAACTTTTCCATTTTCGGTTAAAAATGCCACTTCTTTCTTCTCTGCATCAATAGAGAAAAGCTCTACATTCTCTCTTAGGGATCTGCCTAAGCAGTCACCCAGTTTTAGTAGGTGAGTAACAGTTGAATTTCTATTTTCGAACAAATGATCAAACATTTCTAACTCCTTAATTTAATAAGCTATGTGTATATAGTCTCTATGAACAATAGCTTTTTTAGTGATTTCCTATATTTCTATTGATTATCCTATCTATAGAGGATAACTTATGTTTTCTATCTCCAGTCCCTTCCACAATTTGCTTTTTAAGCCTATTCAGGGTAGAGAGTAGCTTCTCCTCTTTTTTAGGTTTAGCTTTCTCTACTTCCATCTGTCGTTCATGGTCCGATTGGTTAGCCCCCTCATCACGGGCAGCGTCTGCATCTGCACCCATCTGATCTCGTTCCATATCCTGGTCTGCTCCTTGCTGGTCCATGCCCTGTTGTTGTGCTGCTGCTTCTTGCTCCTTCTCAGCGGCTTCCTCTTGCTCCTTTTCTAATTCCTCCTTAGTGTGTTCAATTTCTTGATCTGTCATATCATAGAACTCTTTATAGATAGTAGATGTTGGAAAAATACCCAACCCAATAACAGCTTGAACCACACGGGCTTTTTGCTCATCAATTTCCATCTTTCTCTTAGTAAAGGTATCACTAGGATCAGGGAGAAGAATTTTAACCTCTTTAACTAAAGTAACTGGATAACCTACAATAGCTAAATGTCTTTTGGCGAGAGTTTCTAACCCAATTTCAACCTGCTGTTGAACTCTAGATATGGTTCTAGCAAACTTAGCGTCAAGCTGGGATAAATTAGCTTTCCTCTCAGGAGACTTATCTTTTTCTACTATGTAATCCTTAGGAATCTTTAAAGCAGCCAGCAGTTTATCACGAAAATAACGAACATCCTCTACCTCTCCCAAATTCTGAGCCCCAGGAAGAGTCTCAATTTTAGTTCCTTGAGCACCTCTTGTAGGAACAAAGAAATCTTCATCAGCACTGAGCGGATTATATCTGGCATCAATAGTACCAGTATTACCATCATAATACTTCTCTTTCTTGAACTTCTCTTTTACCTTCTCGATAAACATCTCAGCCTTAGTAGCTGGCATGTTGGCAACATCAATATAGAAAATTCGTCTCTCTGGAGCCCTAGCTAAACGATAAATAAGCATTGCATCTTCCATCAATTTTAGGGATCGAAAGATTCTAGTGGCAGGAGCTAGGATAGATTTCCCATAAGGATAAAATGCAGGATCTGCTGTGCGTAATCTGAAGTGAATAATCTGGTTTCTATCTAATGTAATATACTTGGATCCTGCCATAAGATTACCAGCACTTCCATAACTAGCCCAATCTTCCTTATCGGGAATTTCCTGGAGGAAGTCAGTAAGATACCCGTATTCGTTTTCAACTCTAATAATGAAATTAGGGTTCAAAACCTTAAGTCTTTGAAGACCTTTTTTAGGATTATGAACATCTAAAATAGTTTCTATAAAACAATCACCATATTTAACTACATTTCTCACTATATCCCAGTAAATCCTGTCTAGCTCAAGATGATCATACATTTTCTCAACTTCATCAACCACCATTTGGCTATCACTTTGAACTGTCCATCGTCCATTACGAAGATTTTTCTGAGTGGAATCATCTGCATAAGTATCCATGGCAACTCCAATTTCTGGATAATCGTCCATTTCCTCAAATCTTTTGTATCTCTCTCTCCTATTTTTCTCTGCTTCAGGTAGTTGAAGAGAGGTTCTACTCATAGTACCCATAGGCAGATCAGCAGGAAGAACAACGTCCCCTTGGGATACTGTATCGCCAGCTAAGGTAGCTTGAGGAGTAGGTCCATCAGACTGTTGCTGGGCTAAGTATGGAGCAGCTTTAGTAGCAAAAAATCTAGCTAAGAACTGGCCTAACCTACCTGAAGGGTAAAAATAAGGACCCATTCGGCTATCAGGTCCACCAGCACCAAAAGTACTTATTCCTGCTCCTGCTGCATCCTCAGTTATTTTACCATTCTTTTTTACGTCATCAGCCATCTTATATCCTCATCAATTTCGTCAAAATTAGAAGTTCTTACAGGTTCTAAAGGTTTTCTTGCTTTTTCTTCAGAATTCTGTTTAATTTCTAGGGGCATATTTTCTGCTATAGTATGTAGTAGATGTATCGTTATAGATAAGCTCATAATTAAATCATCATTTTTACCTTCATCTGCCGTAATCTTTCCATTATCATCTACAATAAATGTTAAAAGCTCATCTACTGCCCTCTTAGAGTTGATTTTTACTACATTATTTCTAATGTACTCTTCCATCCTAGCAAGAAGTTCTTCCCTATTTCTTGTTGTGATTTGGATTCCAAAATCATTTTTGTCATCAATCCATAAGTTATCATATTCATGAATATTAAACATCCAATCAATAAGATTATTTCCGATAGTATTTCTTTCAATAATTACAGAAGCCGTATTATATAACTGAGCTTCTGTAGTTAAAATCTGTGCCAATTCATTAATTGGGGTCTTATTAGAATAAAATTCAGCTACTTGTTCTCCTGTGTAACTATTGATAATATGAAATGCGGAATAATCTCTATCCCTCCCCAAACTCACATCCACCCCAATAATATATTCATGCTCTGGAAGAGGCTCTTTCCATACCCGCATTTTATTATTATACTTAATATGATAGTCATTATCTATCTCTTCCACCATTCGCTTAAGAAGGTATCCTTCCAAATAAGTATCACCTGTGCCAAGAAATTCACAATCGTATTCTTGAAGCCATTGTTTAAGAGGCATATTAGCTCTTGTGGTGTCTTCCCACTTATCTACATTAAGCCCCTTCTCTACCATCACTTTATATAAATCTTCAAACCCCTCATGTCGTTTATACTCAGGGTGCTCACGCCAATCAATATCAATACGGTTAAAAGAATTGGTTTTATCTTTAGCACCATGATACACATCATAAAACCAATTACCTACACCATTTACAGTAGATAGGACAAAGGCTCTACCCCCAGTTGAAATGATCGGGTATACCGCAGCCCAGATGGTATCAATATTGTCAATGAATGCTGCTTCATCAATGATAAGAAGAGAACCTGCTAATGAACGACCTGACTGCTTTCCCGAAGGTCTAGATTTAATCCCAGATCCCGTACTAAGTTTCAAGGTATGTTTGTTATCTTCAACTATAGTAGGACGCATAAACTGTGGAAGTTCATTATACATAATTTTAATTCTGTCTAGAACTTCAGTAGATTCAGCGTCACCCTTAGAAAGAATAACCACTTGTTTATGTTTTTGAAACGTGATCATCCACAGAGAGTAAGCAGCAGAAATGGTAGTACATCCTGCTTGACGAAATTTCCGTAAGATATTAAATCTATGGTTTTTAACTTCCTCAAGAATCCTTATCTGGAAAGGATAGAGTTTAAACGGAACAAGACCACGTACAGGGTGCGTGACCTTCACATAGTTAGAAATAAAATAAACAGGGTCATCCTTGCATTTCTGAAACTCTTCAATTAATCGTGGTTCTGTCATAAAATTATCTTATCATTACTATTATAGTTCATGAAAATTTTCGCTATTAGCTGTACGCGAGATAAGAATTTAAGCCCCATAACTCGCGGGTTAGTTAACACTTTATCTAGCTTCGGCGTAGATATAAAACTTCTAGCTAATCAAAATTCTATATTTGAAGCTTATCAGAAAGGTTTAAATACTTGTTTAGCAAAGGATAAAGATATAATCATTTATTGTCACGATGATATACAAATTTTAAGTTCTCACCAATCATTTATAGCCGCTCTAGCTAAATGCACCGAAGAGGATGTAGGGATAGTAGGACCAGCGGGAACTACTCATTTAGGGGAAGATGCTGTATGGTGGGATGTTCAACGTTGGAGAAATGGTGACCACAGGGGCCAAGTAAAGCATAGAGCACCTGATGATCTCGACCAGATCGTGACTACAAGCTACGGAGATTTTGGGCAGGTAGTAGCTTTAGATGGTTTATTCCTAGCTGCTAGAAAAGAAGTTTGGGATAAAGTAAATCTACAAAAACCAACATATTTTGAAGGGAAATGGGATTTTTATGATATACATTATACCACTACAGCCCATAAGTTGGGCTATAAAAATTATGCAGTTCCAATAGATTTACTTCACTACTCTAATGGTGAATTAGTAGGAAGAGATTCTTGGCATAATAATAGAAAAGCTTTTATAGCTAATACTCAATTACCAATAAGGATATAATATGGATACCAATATTGTTTTTTTTCACGAATTTTTAACCTGGGCTCTAGTTTGCTTCGGGATAAGCTTTAGCATTACACACTCTAAGGTCTTTACTCCTGTACGAAATTTAGCCGAAAAACTTAATTCAACGTTGGGCTACTTTTTTAATTGCCCTATGTGCATGGGATTTTGGGTAGGACTACTCCTAAATCTAACTTGGATAAGTGCCACAGGAATGCTTATTTTAGATGGATTTTTCGGACTCGCAGTATCGTGGATTTTATACTGTATAAGTTGGAAACTAGCATTGAAAGATTCTGTGTAGTCAACAGCCGTTACTACATCGGGCACATCTTGGGATCATAAACCTTTTCATACTTACCTCCTATTTTTTTGTTTTAAATCGAATATTTTATAATATTTAAAAGGGGCATTTTGTTTTTTGTTCTTAAGTCTATTAAATAATCGTTTACCTAAAGTAACACCCGTACTATGATCCTTAGGGAAATGAAACCCTGCTATTACTCTACCGAACCCACATTCTTCTGAAGCTCTAAGAATATTTTTCCTATGAGAAGGGTATTTTTCAGCGTAAACTTCTGCTACTAATCTAGCTTGTGCAGAATGCCCACTAGGGTAGGAGGGTGTTTTATTAGTTTTACTATTTAAAACATCTAAATCAACACCAAAATAAGGAGCTAATTGATAAGGTCTTGGCCTATTAAATTTATTTTTTTGTTCCCTGATAATGATTGTAGATTCCTCTATGAGCTTAGTGATATATTCTTGATCATATTCTAACCCAAATAAATTCATATACATCTTTATGGAGTAAGCAGGATCTTTATCATGTTTTTTTATACTTTTAGTAATTGCTTCTGTAACTAAAAATGTTGATCCTTGAACCTGTAACATCTCCTTCCCTGTCTCTAAACTAGAATTGGTAGGTGGGGGAGAAAGAACAATAAATTGTGAGGTCTTGTCGAAAAGAGTTATGTCCCCCTTAGGTTTTCTAAGTTTTTTAGAAAAAGTTAGATCATCTATCGGGTCATCCATTTTACTTCTCGTCTTTAGCTTTAGTCTCCCTATCTCGCTTCCTACCCATCTTCTTAAAAGTTTTAGCTAGTGCTTTCCTTTTAGGAGTACAGGTGGCTTTAGTCATAGGAGTACAGTAACCTTCGTGATCAGGATCTACAGCCTTCTGAATCCATTTCTTATCCTTCTTCTCTTCACTCTGTTTTCCATAAGCCCTTCTAATGGTATCTTGTGCGTGGGTCACTACCTTCTTCTTCTCTGCTCTCCGATCCCTCTTTGCTTCAACATCCCTCATACGCGCTGCGTGTCTTGCGATTTTCGTTCCTCCCTCTTCATCCCCAGGCTCTAGTTCGCCCTGTCTCTTGGGATCAGTGCTGTAATGTCCTGGCCTGGAGGTACGCTTAGGGTTGGGATCAGGATCTGATACCCATCCAGGTTTCCGCCATGCATTCCTGCGGTCTGTATCTTTATCTTCACCTACTTTTTTTTTAAGCTTACTCTTTTTGGATGCTTGAATCTTAGCCAGAGCATTCTGAACTCTAGGATCTCCCCGCTTAATCCTATCCTTTTTCCAACCTGTGTCCGTTGTGGTTTGGTCTTTTTGTCCTTTCTTAGCTAATTCTTTTGCTCTATCAGATTTCTCACTAGGTTCAGCATCTGGGCCTCTGACATTAGCTTCAGCCTGACCAGTTGCAGCCTCTTCCTCATCTTCTGCCTTTGCATCATCTTCTTCCCTGTCTGCTTGATCTCTTTCTATTTGATCATCATCTTCATCATTAATCTTTTTCTTCTTACTTTTCTTCTTAACGTTCTTTGAAGCTTTAAGAGCCATTTC
>Ga0209757_10000249_pt1 | contig 13212 bp, 20 predicted proteins | sample ETNvirome_6_1000_FD_185472 | JGI IMG/M metagenome (GOLD analysis project Ga0209757, IMG submission 185472) | Marine viral communities from the Pacific Ocean - ETNP_6_1000 (SPAdes) (version 2) | ecosystem: Environmental > Aquatic > Marine > Oceanic | place: Pacific Ocean | collected 2013-06-19 | reverse complement strand
AATGATGTCACTATCAAAAACGACGCTGACGGCGATGTGATATCAATTCCTACAGGAACGACAAACGTAACAATAGCTGGAGATTTAACTATATCAGGCGATGACCTGACTATGGGAACAAACACCAGCGGGGCTGCGTTAATAGCAGACGGAACAAACTTTAATCCTGTGGTTATATCAGGTGATGTAAGTATAGGCACTGACGGTGCGGCAACTATTGCAGATAACGCTGTATCTCTTGCCAAGATGGCTGGACTAGCCAGAGGCAAGATAATATACGGCGATAGCAGTGGCGACCCAGCAGCATTGGCAATCGGTTCAAACACTTATGTTCTGACAAGTGATGGCACAGATGCAGCGTGGGCTGCCGCAGCAAGTGGGGCAGTTTCTTCCTATACGAATTCTACAGATAACAGAGTTATAACATCGGTTGATTCCTCTACTATTAACGGAGAGGCCAATCTTACATTCGACGGTTCTGTTCTTGCTGTCGCTGGAAATGTCACGGCAACGGGAACTGTAGAACCAGCAGGTGACACCGCTGCTTCGGATAATGCTGCGATAGGGTATACGAGTGCTGAAGGTTTAATTCTTACAGGGCAAGGCTCGACCAACGACATCACCATCAAACGAGATGACGATACTGCTGTTCTGGAAGTGGCCACGGGTCAGAGTGATATTGAAGTTAGTGGCGGCAATATAATTTTTGGTACGGCAAGTAAAGGCGTATATTTAGGAGTAACTTCTGCCACAGCGGCTAATCTACTTGACGATTATGAAACTGGCACTTGGACTCCAGCATTTACCTCTACTAGTGCTACGTTTGCGTATGCATATCAAGTCGGTTCATATACCAAAGTAGGAACACTTGTGCATTGTGAATATAGATTAGCACTTAGTGGTTCACCAGGCGGAACGACAACCAACGGCACGATTATATCTGGACTTCCATTTACTTTCGCGGCTGTTACTAATCTATACTATGGATTACATATAGGACACTTTTACAATATAAACCTAGACAGTAATGAACAAGCAGGTATTGCGCTGCAAGGGGGATCTTCTGGTACTACTTTTGAACTAAAAGGTCTTGGGGATAATGTTGGCGAACAAGGGATTCTTGCTAGTCAGTTAGGATCGGCTGCTCAGATTCGTGGTTCAATCACCTACCGTACAGCATAAAGGAAATCGGAGATTATTATGACAATAGCAAAATCAACAGAAATCGCAAAAATCGAGGTAGTCAACACTTGGGTTGTTGGTGTTAGAACAGACACCGTGGTCAAGGAAGATGGTGTGGAAATTGGAAGGTCTACGCACAGAAAAGTAATAGACCCCTTTATATCAGGAAAAGATGGGGACAAGTGGGTTCATGCTGATACAGACATTAGTGGCGAGGATGCAAGTGTTCAGGCAATTTGTAATGCCGTTTGGACTGATGAGGTCAAAAGTAAGTACAAAGAAGCAATAGCGGTAGAACCAGAATAATCAAAGTGGTAGCAGAAGGTAACACTATAGAGGAATGATAGTAACAGACGATACGGGTCAGTTAAAAGCGTGGATCGAAGATAAGATCAGAAGCACCGTCCCGAATGACTTCAAGGATTGCTCCACACTAGGAGTAGCTAGAAACGGAGAGTTGATATGCGGAGTTGCGTATTGGTTTTATCCAACGGGGGTATGTGATGTTGGCATTGCTTCAATTTCTCCACGATGGGCTACAAAGCAGACTATTTTTACCTTGTTTGCTTACCCATTTAGACAGGTCGGCGTTAATAGACTACAGGCGTTCATACACCCAAAGAACAAACGCTCTCGCAGATTATGTGAGGGGTTAGGCTTTACGATGGAAGGTAAGCTGAGGAAGTTTCAACGAGGTGCGGATATGCTGATATATGCGTATTTAAAAGAGGAATTCGATAGGAGTAAGTGGTGTGAGTAAAGGTAGAGAAACAATCATTCAGGCTCCGCAGCCGCAGGATCTCGCAGCGCAACAGGCCGCAGCGAACCGCATTACGCAGTTCAGCCCTGCTGGAAACCTGTTTTTCGGGGATTTCGATGCTGAATCTGGTCAATTCACGCCTACCAGCGGTTCGGCATTACGGGTGGATGAGACACCAGCCCAGCAAGCCATACGGCAATTGCAGGAGATTGGCGGGGTAGAAACGGCCGCTACAGGGGCGCAACTGGCTGGGCAGCTACCAACAACCCCTCTAACCGCAGAAGGCCTTCAGGAGCGTCCTCAGTTCGATCTATCGGGTATTAGGGGTATTCCCCAGGATACAGACCAGGCGGCCTTAGAACAGACATTTGCCAACAGAGCCTTATCCTTATTACAGCCAGAACTGGAAAGAGTAGAGGAACGGCAAGCTCAGGATTTAGCCAACCGTGGTATACCAGAAGGTTCCGAACAGTTTGTTGATATAAACGAGAGATATGGCCGTCAGAGAGCCGATTTATTGAGCAGTCTGGCTTTTGACGCTATTCGCCAGGGTGAAGCCCGACAAGCCGATATATTCGGTAGGGACATGACCCGTAGGCAAGCAGAACGCGCCGATGTAACAGACCAGATTTCCTACCAGAATATGCTCAGGGAATCAGGATTGGGCGAACGCCAACTATTGCGACAACAGGCACAGAATGAGCTTGTGGGGCTATTGACAGGCCAGATGCTACAGACACCGCAGATTTCCAACTTCGTACCGCCTGGTCAGATAGACGTTATGGGGCCGTATGCTCTACAACAGCAGAACTCAATAGCCAGAGCGCAGATAGCCTCACAGGATCGTGCGGCGGCATTGGGAGCATTAGGAAGTTTGGGTGGATCATTAGTCGGTGCTGGTTTAGGTGCTGGCGGATTTTTGAGGTAAGGACATGGCAACAGACCCACGCATAAATTACGCTCCCAGACAGGGGGGTGGCTTTACTCCACAGTTAGTTCCGGCTCCCGCTTTTAGGCCCACGCCTCAATTACGAGCGTTCAGTCCTCAGACGCAGAATTTGGAAGCGGGAGGTCATTTTTTAGCTAAATTAATCGATGCCATAGCGCAAGCGCGTAGAGAAGATGCTGAAAAAGAAAGAAGTGGAGATGTTCGAAATACGCTGTCAGAGATCTTAGGACTTCAGCCCGTTCCCGAAGATGAAGCTGTAGCTCTATCATCGTTAATTTCAAATGTTAGCCCAGAATCAATGCTTACAGATGGGACATTGCCAGTAGAAAATGCGTTGGGCTTTCGTGTAGAGCAAGAACCTACAAGCGGCCCACTAGCGGAAGCACTATTGCGCCCACGTTTAGACCCCGCACAACCATACCAGAGGGGGGGTATTGTTGGTTATGATTCTTCTTTGGATGCCGCAAATCTAGCATCATTAAGAGATCCAGCAGACCCTGGAAGGCTAGTCTCTGGACTACATGAAACGGCAGGAACTCCGATCAGATTATCAAGCGCAGCACCACAATACGGCGAGGCTCCATTTATTCCGCCAGAGCAGACGCCAGGGCCGATGATTCCACCGCAGAGACGGACAACTGAGCAGATACAAAAGGATTTACGGGTTATTCCAGAAATAGAGGAGCCTGGCTACATTACACCGGATGGAACATTTGTAGCGCGTGATGACGAAAGAATAGGAAAGCCAACGCAACGATACTTGCGAGGCGAAGAGTTGCTGACGGCATTAATAAGCGATCCAGCGTTAGCAGATATGCAACCTGGAGACATAAATCCAATTCAGCAAATGTTGCTGGAAAGTAGAATTAAAGAAGACCCGAGTGCAGAATGGGAGGACATGCCAGCGTCCTACGGAGAAAGTGTCGGACAGCCTGGGGTGTTGTTCCAGCAAAGTAACATTACAGGGAAAATTGAAAAAATATCTGACGTTCAAGCTCCAGTTAAAAAGAGCAATCCAAAAGCAGTAATTATGGGGGTTGCAACGGATCATAATGGGCTCCCACTCGTCATAAATGGCAAGCAAAACTACCGTCATGCTATTTTCCAAGATGGAGAGCCACTGTTAGGTGAGGATGGCCAACCCTTATCGTTTTATGCTCCTAAAGGTGCTGACACAGAAGTGAATTTGAATAGCAATGTAGTGCAAGAATCCCATCCTGATATGAGTACAGCTATGTCAACTGCATGGCAACGTGGAGAGGCATCAAAAGACCAATTTAATCGCGCTGATAAAATGGTGGAATTAGTAGAAGCTATGAAGACATCTCAGTTTGGCGCTGGAGCTGAGATGAAAAGAGCGGCTCGTGAATGGATCACAATAGCAAGCGATGTTTTAGGCATAGCTACGCCTGAGTATGATAAAGATGAAACTGCGCACTCGGTATTGGAAGCGTGGGTCAATGATTTTGTATTGCCTAGAGTTAAAGAGTTAGGCGCAAGACCCACAGATAAGGATTTGCAATTCATTATTGATGCCATGCCTAATCTTGTAAAAACCCAAAAAGGCAATCTTGTTCTCATAGCTGCGATTAGAGATTTAGCAGAACGAAGGATGCAAGAAGGAAATTATATGATGGACTTTTTGCAATTAACCAGAGAGCAAGACCCAGAAGGAAGGTTTACATATAAAGAAGGAGAAAACCAAGATCATATAGGTCAAGCTCTTACACGGGGTTATTGGGAACGATATCGCATGATGAGGGATGAGGAATTTGCTGCTTCACAAAATAACGGCATGGATAACAGGCAGAGAGAAAATCATTTCCGTGATGTCATTAACAGCTTTAAGGAAAATACAGACACTGGCGTTTTTGAGTATCAGTTAAGTGACGATGAGTTTGGGTCTATGATGGATACGTGGGCAGTAGCAGTAGAAGAAAAAGAAGTATAAGGATATAAACGATGGCCAATAAAATGACCCCCAATGAGATGCTATCGACTATGGATCGTATGCACAAATATCTCAAGGCAAAAGAAGAAAAAGGGGACACGTTAAATGAGCGTGAGCAAAGGGCGTTATACGAATTTGAAAACCCTACGCCGCAAGACGCAAATCTTCCGCTAAATTTTGGGCCTCATATTTCAAACTTGCTCAATTCGTTTACGTCATGGACAGACAATGCGTTAGGTTACGCAAGGGGAACGGCGTCAGATGTTTTAGGTACAGAGCCAGGGTTGCAAGATATAGCGCAGGGGGTATCAATGTACGCGCCTGATGCCGCGCCAGCAAGCGCAGCAGATATCGCTGCCGCACAGGAATTTCAGTCGGTACAAAAAGCGCACGAACTACAGCCAGCATTATCGACGGCTGTGAATATAGGAGCTCCTACACTGGCATCATTAGCGTGGGGTCCTAGTGGCATAGCCAAGCAAATGGTTTTAGGTGGAGCGTGGGGATTTCAGCAAGGCGCTGGAATGGAAGACCAAGCTGACGCCTCTACAATAGAAGGTCTCAAAGAGAGAGCAAAATCAGGATTACCTACAGCGGGTATAGGAATAGTAGCTCCCCCTCTTGTAAGTTTACTTGGAAAAGCAGGTGGAAAAGTATTGCAAGGAGGAGGCGCGTTAAGAAATCTACGAGCCCCTATTACCGCAGGAAAACGTATAGGAAGAAGGGCATTCGACGAGGCTTTGGGTGCAGCAAAGAAAACAAGAGAAACCTTTGATGATTTTACCAAAAGAATTCTGGCACAAATATCTCCTGGAGGTTCTCTGGCTGATTTAAGCGGTATGAGGGAGTTGATTGAATTTTCTGTATCTACCTCGCAAGGCGCAGCTAAAAACGCAAGAAAGTGGATAGCAAATAGAGCAAGTGGAAGATTAGACAGATTACAGACACAGATGAGCGAAGTATTCGGAGATGAAGGGCTGTTTCCTATAGAGCTAGGTGGATTGATACAAGCCCGTGGATCACATGCGAAAAGTCTTTATGACAAGGCATTCCGTACAAGAGAAGGCGGACGAAGAGGTTTTCTTGTGGATTCATTTAGAAAGCCAGTTGATAGAGGCAATGTCAGCGTTTCTACGCTACGGTCTGTTGGACAGGCAGATACAGCAAAAGGCATTCTATATAAAATGTCTCCTTATATGGACCAAATACAGGAAAGAGCGAGAATTATTGCGGCCCGTAATAAAATAGAATTGCCAGAAAATATTGAGTTCACACCAGAAGGTATATTCAAGTTAGTTGCGGAAACGCCAGCAGCAGCAGCCGCTGGAAATGTCACTAGAACTAGATTAGCGCGAATGGATATGGAGTATGTTCATTATTTGCGTTTGGCTATGGATGAACTGGTAGAAGATTCCGCTAGTGGCGTTATAAGACAAGTGCCTGAGAGTTTTAATGTTCTAAGAAAAGAGTTAATGGATTCTCTCACTAGCCAAAGTCCTCTGTATAATGCAGCAGCAAAGAATTGGGGAGGCGATGGATTGGCTGCCGCCGCAATGAAAAGAGGAAACAATATAGACCAAGTTGCTGATGATTTTGACGTAGTTGCCAGATTGAGCGATGGAGAAAAAGAAGCATATCGCATGGGTGTGGTGCAAAATATAATCAAGCGTATAAATAACGGGGATATTCCAGATAATATTGACAGCTATAGGGAAGCGTTACGAGGAACTTTTTTTACAGCGAAAACTGGAGCAAAGGAATTTGACAAATTCTGGAAGGGTCTGACTGATGAGCTTCAAATAGCTAGAACAAACAAAGTTATAGAAGGAACGCCAACGGTTATTACAAAAACAGCATTAAAAGAAGCAAGCGATAAAACGGGCGGCCCTATAGAGCGTGTTTGGCAAACTTTAACTCAGATGACACCTGCAAGCGGAGAGGCAGCGAAACAGGAATCAGCAAACGAAATATGGCGATTATTAAGTAACGAATACAGCAGAAATCCCAAAAAGATTATAAAGATTTTGAATAACTTAGAAGGCAATCTATCGCCACAAGCAGTAATAAATAATTTCCCTTGGATGCGTAGATTTATAGAAGGGGTATCAGGTTCACCTGCTATTCCTGTAGGTGCAGCAGCGACAACATTACAAGCGCAAGAGGGTAATCTACCAAATCTAAACCGCAGACAATTCAGACAAGACCTTCAAAGTCTAGTTGGTCGCTAACAATGACCGCTGGATCAGGAGTAAACTAGGGTGGCTACGGCTGGAGGGTTAGGTGGAGGAGCGGCTGCGCCAGCAGGGGCGACAACTGGCCTTGGTGCTATGGGGAATACTGCTATGGGGCAAGCCGCTAGCACTTCTACGGGACTGGGACAGAATTCAAGCACTCCTGTTCAAAACGCAAACCAAAATGCACAACAAGCTAATTTAGGCTTATCAAATATCGGGCAGAGTCTTGGGAAAGCGCCTGCGTCCGTGCTAGGTAATACTACTGCACAGTCGGGCCATTTCGGCTTTCAGGTTCCCCCAGTTAATGCCGTTGTGTCGTCGACACTAGGAGTTCCAGTTACTACAACAGATGGCGGCCCTGTCACCCACGGAAATCTCAGTGGACAGGTCGCTGGTACACCGATTACACAAGCCGATGTAGCAAATGCTGAAATGGCAAATCAGTTAGGTGATTCCGTAAGTATGCTAGGGGATCTTGGGATACCCCCTATTTCACCAACGCCTCCAAGTGTTCTTTCTGTACCAGCCGCGATTTTAGGGTTCCTTGGGCAGATGGCGAGCGCACAAACAGCGCAGAATGTAGCGAATACAAGAGGTGCGTTGGCATTGGCTGGTCCTCCTGGGCCTCCAGCAGCGTTTGGAGGAAACCCGCTTACAGGAACAGGTCATCCAATGGGTCTGAATACTGGGTCTTCTGGTAGCACACCCTCTCCTGCCGTAACAGCGCCTACCACGCCAGAAGTACAAGCACTTGTAGAAGCATTTGCAGCGGCTCCACAACCGCTAGCTGACCCCGTTACTGGAGTGCAGCCGCTTTCCGCTCCCGTTCAAAATACGTTGATCGATGTAGTATTACAGAACGCACTGGCGCAACCCACCCAACAAGGCAGCGTGCTACCCAATCGTGTATTTAGTCCATTATCCAATCGTGTATTTAACCCACAAATACAGAACGTAATACAACAATTCAGAGATCAACTAGTCTAAGGAGGTCGTTATGTCAGGTGGTGGAGCAAGTGGAGGATTGGTGCAAATTTCTCCACAACAAGCAAAAAAAGAATACCAAGCGTTACCAGACTATGCGAAACGCGCTGAGACTGCTCCGCATGGTATGCAGCAGTTTGGTGACCCGCAACGCTATCATTTAGCGGGGGTAGCTCCAGGTTGGTTTAATCCTTCTTTGAATCCTAGAAGACAGATGAAGGAACTGGAAGCAGTAGAGGCAGCGAAGCGTCTGGAGAGAAGGAACAGGCTCAATCCCCCTTTTATTCCTCCAACAAGAGGTGCCCCGATATCCGTAAGTGGCGGTGGCCCTGTAACAGTTCCGTCTGGAGCGTTTAATCTGGCTCCAGTAATACAGTCAATAGTACAAAGCCAAACTCCTGCATCCAATAGCTCACAAATACAGGCTATTCGTGATGCGTTCATTAACAGCTTGTTATGACTTGGCTGCGCCTATCAATCGTTGCGTGTATCATGTCAACCTGTTTGATAGGTTATAAGGCTGTAGCTCAAACCAACAACGAGGTATATGAACAAACGTGTGGAGCGGTAGGAGATGCGCTTGCTGTATTGCAACAATTTTTTGAAGGTCGTTGGAATGCGCGAAGGGCAGAACTGGATTATCAAGCCGCTAGAAATTATCTCAACTACCATGATATAGAGGACGATGCTTCCGTGTATGTTTTCCAATCACGGTTTTTCAAAGATTTTGCCGTGGTAGTCGCAAGGCCCGTTAATGACATAATGTGCATAGTCAAAATTGATGGCCGATTGCATAAAGAGTATCCCCCAGACGTACTGCACAAAATACTATCCACAGAGAAAGCAATCTAATGCCCTTAAATATGCCTTATCCAGCACCACAGAACACGCAAATGCAAGAGTTGGAAAACGCTCTTATACAAGGCAATGTCCGACAGGCCAGTGCAGACCCTTACGAGACGTTTCAATTTCCTGATCAGCAGAGCAAATCGGAAGCAATTACCAAGCTTATGCAGTTCTATAAGGAAGGCAATCCAGAGACATATTTCGGAATGTCAGATGGGCAGATTAAAAAGCTGCTCGATATGGTAGCTGGTCAAATTCAAGCACCTCCAGCGGTACAAGAGGGTATCGATAGTAGGTCGGAATAGTCTAATGGCAGAAAATAAGGCGGCAGGGCTGGTTGACTCTCTTATGAGATATGCATCGCAAGCACTAGACAATCAGGAGTATCAAAAAAAAGTCGCTCGACTTCTTGGTGTCGCTGATGAAACTGCTTTGGCAATAAAAACGTCAGACGAATGGCAAAGCGATACTAAGTATGAAGATTCTTACGGCGATACTCTGAACCATTTGTTGCTTGGAGGATTGACGGCGCCGACAAGTTGGCTGAAGGAGCCAAGAAAAGGTCTAGCGAATGCATTGATGAATGTGAGAGAACGCAGTTTTGTTGAAGAGCCTAGCGTAGAAGATCAAATAGACATAAATAATAATGATTTCGGCGTAGCGTTAGCTAAACAAATGATGGACGATGGAACCTATACGCAAGATGCGTTTATCAAGAAGGCTCAACAATACGTTGCAGGTATGGCGGAAGGTAAGGAGTACGAAAGTGTAGACGGGTTGTATCCGCAATTGAGTACATCAGGAACAGAGCCAAGCCGTAACAGACCACGTTTTCGCCAACCTGTTAAAATGCCGTTTTTAGGGTACGAAAAATGAACGTCGAAGTATTTGCCCAGGAACTCCACGATCATGTGGAGCATTGTAAGGAAAGGAACGAACTGAACTCTCAACGATTAAGTGAAATGAAACAGGAGTTGACCAAGCTGAACGGACGATTAGATAGATTGTTATGGGGATTGCTTGGTTTGCTTGTGGTTATGGTTGGTCAGTTTGTTTTCGGAGGAGTGCCGTGGCAGTAACATGGCGATGGCAGAACTTCTCCATAGACGAGTTAAAGTGCAGAGGAACAGGTGAATATCCTGAAATAACCCCTGAAATAGAGGCATTTCTGGATAAGTTGCAGGATTTGCGTGACGAGGTAGGTCCAATGGTGGTATCGTCAGGGTATAGATCCCCCTCACATAACGAAAAAGTAAGCGGTACAGGTACATTAGGACCGCATACTACAGGTCGTGCAGTCGATATTGCGATCAGGGGAGCCGAAGCATATAATCTGGTTGGCCTCGCTATCGAAAGAGGTATGACAGGAATAGGTGTCAACCAGAAAGGCAAAAGCAGATTTGTTCATTTAGACGACCTAACAAACGGTCCCAGACCGAGAATTTGGAGTTATTGAAATGGATTGGATGGTAAACATTATCAACACGTTACCGAACTGGGTGCATCATGTCACACTTTTGGTAACAGCAGCGGCGGGATTAGCCACGCTGACCCCGACTAAATCAGACGACAAAGCAATAGCGATGGTCCTACGCGTTGTAAATATGGTAGGACTAAACTTTGGCAAAGCTCGCAATGCAGACGACTAAAAATGTGGATGTCTGTCAAAGCGTTACTAAACCTTGCAAATGTACTTGTGGACTGGTTCAACCGAAGAAGCCTAATGAAACTAGGCGAGAACAAAGCAATTAACAAAGGGCTGGCGGATGCCTATAAGAAACTTGATAAGGTTCGCAATGCTAGGTCTAATATTGACCGCAAGCGGCTGCGCAACAAATTCCGCTCTTCCTCCAGAGACGATTAACTATATCCCATGCCAAGTAGTGGAGCCGTTCTATTATCGGGACGGCGATACTGAAGAGACAAGGTTATGGGGTGACAACTACAACTCTGCATGGGAGATTTTATGTGGCGCAGAAAACCCTAGAGAATGAGCCTCTTTTAGAAGCTCTTGATATTGAAAGAAAGATAGATCAAGGCATCTATTCCAACATCACTCAGGCTGCTAAAGAAATCGGTATGCCTCGTTCAACGCTGGTTCATAGGATAGAACTAGCCCGAATTGCGCTAGATGACGGCGTAATAGAATCACAATCAAAAATAGAACTTCCGACATTTCCTGATTCCGACATTGATACGGATGAAATCATCGACCACATGGAGCAACGCTTTAAAAAGCGTCTGAAACATGAAAAGGCTAAGACTTGGTTTCCTGTAAAGTTTCCAACAGATGAGACTATCGGTCTGGCGGTAGTTGGAGACCCTCATCTGGGAACTAATACGAACTGGCCACTACTGAAAAGCCATGTTTCGTGTATGAAGGAAACAAAGGGTCTGTATGCGATCAATATAGGAGACAATGCCGACAACTGGGGTTGGGGCCGATTGATGGCCCTCTACGCTGATGATGACATATCCCGTCAAACAGAAAGAAGGCTCGGAAAGTGGTTATTGGAGTCAGGTATTCAATGGTGCGCATGGCTGCATGGAAATCACGAACTATTTCATGGTGAGTTTCCAACATATCTGGAAGCGATAAATTGCAAAAAAGTACCTATGGTCGATTGGAGAGCAAAATTAAAGCTCGTATTCCCATCTGGTGAACTCAAGGTGGATGCTGCCCATGACCACAAGGGATCGTCAATTTATTCACCGCTTCACGGCCAGAAACGTGCAGTCTTATGGGGTCAGGAAAGTTGCGATCTGTATGTCGCTGGACACAGACATAGTTGGGCCTTATCCCAGGAGGAGCTAGACAACGGCCACTGTGTCGTTCTCGGACGCGCTAGAGGCTACAAGTGGAATGACCCCTATAGCATTAGGCATGGATTCGCAGAGCAGTCCTACGGGGCCTCCCTGCTCTTTGTAATCGATATAAAAGCTGACGGGCCAATGAAAATAGTCCCATTCGCGGATTTACTGGAGGGAGCCGAATATTTGAAGTGGAAAAGAGCCAGTGACCGCAGAAGTACATCAAATACCAGATAAGCTGGAAGAACCGTCTGTCATCTGCGAGGTCTGTGCGGAGTGGGAGGTACTAGCAGCGCATTGGCTCATATACCACGATGGAACATTTCGCTGCGTCAACTGTGGTACAGCCTATGAGTGGGTTGAATAATGGAATTCATAACCGACTACTGGGAGCAAATTCTATTTATAGGCGCGGCGATTATTATAGCTACCCGCTTGAGGGAACAGGTCAATGAGTGCCGCCGTGATATTGATGCCCTCACGGAATCTATCGACAAACGCGATACCTATGTTGAGACCGTGAGGTTACGGGCGCAGTTCGATGCCCAAGTGGCTAATCTGGAAAAGCAGGTTTCCGCTTTGTGGCATTTTTGCAATCAGTTACGCGACCGGCATAATGGAAAATGATGTAGCCATTAAAATCCTGATAATGAGGGCTCATTATTGCACTTGGGATGATGTCGGGGAAAGGTTCAATCAGAGCTATTCATCATCGGTAGCTGTACGAGACGCTCTAAAATTATGGGGAAGAACCCATGATATAAATATCAGTTGGGCCTTCCCCCAAGTAGCGCATAAAAATCCAGAGGTATGGTCTATTGAACCTCCTAAGGATTGGCTCAAACCACTGAAAGAGAGGTTTTCCTTTTAATGAGTTTCGCTGGCCAGTTGGTCAGTATTTTCTCCCCAGTATCCACATCATACGTTGTGTTGTCAGGATCATCCATAGAGCGCCCTACGACACGCCCTGTGTCCACACGGCGGTTATTGTACATAACATCCACCTTTTCATTCAGAAGATAGGTTTCCATTACTCCCCTCCAATACTGGATATCATCTTGTCATGGATTTCTTGCTGATATTCCAAGGAGTTTTGGGTGATGGCCAATACGTTGACCAAATATTCAATTATTATCGCGTCCCTCGCTGTTGGAGTTAACGCTAGAGCATCCTCCTTGCCCCCGACCATTTTTTCTAGGTCTCGCTTTATTTTAAGTTTCGTATCCTTGATTTGTAAATCCCGAGATTGTTCTTTGCTTTCCATTAGACATCTCCCTCTTCTTTTATTTGGAAAACCTCATTCAAGGTTTTGACTTCTCCTGTCTCCGCATTCTCCAGAGCGTAATCTGGATTGTTGCCGCAAGGTTCGCAGAACTCATACCAATCTCCCCCAAGAACCATCATCTTGGTCCCGTGAGGGAAGTCAGTAGTAGGAGCAGGGCGGCGGGTGTCACAAAATCCACAATGATTAGCCATTATTTTTCCCTCCATTTAT
>Ga0209757_10000246_pt1 | contig 13316 bp, 24 predicted proteins | sample ETNvirome_6_1000_FD_185472 | JGI IMG/M metagenome (GOLD analysis project Ga0209757, IMG submission 185472) | Marine viral communities from the Pacific Ocean - ETNP_6_1000 (SPAdes) (version 2) | ecosystem: Environmental > Aquatic > Marine > Oceanic | place: Pacific Ocean | collected 2013-06-19 | reverse complement strand
GACTCGTCGGTCCCCATTGGCCTCCACCAAAAGCTTCTTGGTCAGGGATTAAGTCGAACGCGTCATCGCCATAATGTTGTCTGAATACTCGAACAGGGTCCGCGGACATAAAATCGCCGCCCCCTTTAAGATCATCTGAATTTTTAAGAGATTCCAAAGTATTATCAGCCAGTTTAATTTTTCCTTTAGCGTGTTGTTCCAATAAAAACGGTCTAACAACTGCTCTGAAGAATCCCTCTTTACCCATTACTGCACCGCCAGCAAAACCTTTTCCTTCATAGGATCTACGAAGAATATCTTTTCGAACGAGTTCTTCCGCTGCCTGTCCTTCAGGAGACATCTTCCATGCCAGATCCACTAATTTTTGGGCTTCATCAGCCAGAGATTTTCCTTCTTTTTCAATGTTATCAAGCTGAGATCCTAAATCTGCAAGTGGGTTGTCATCGAGTACTTTAAACAGCGATCCTATGCCTTCGTCCTTGGTAAAATCAGGAACTCCATGTTTTTCTTTCCATGCTTGAAGTTTATCGAAATTGGACGCTTTCGACATGTCTAAATTCAATCTTTTTGCTAATTCTTGATCGGCTCGTGATATACTCATACCCGCTTTTAACATAGCGGATTGAATCTTCTCCTGATCAGCTGCTGTTTTGCCGGTATACTCATCCGGCGTTAATTTCTTGCCAGGAAGTTTAGAAAACTCATAAATTCCCGCTTCCGGCTTCGGAGCCGGCTTAGCAATCTTGTTGACTATTTTTATATTGGCTAAAAGCTGAGTCGCTTCCATATCATTGAGTTGTGCTAAGTATCTTCCTTCTTCCTCGAACAATTTAAGAATTCGTTCTACGCCTTTTTCATCAAATTCCCTTTGAACGGCAAATTTGTTAACAGGCGTCGCGGACAGGTTAGTTTTACCAATTCGTTTGACATTGGTTCGTGTTCCAAGCCATTTGGTTGGATTGACTCCTAATTTCTCGAATTCAGCAACGATGAGTTTAAAAAGTTCTTTTTTCATTAGTAATAAGTTCTATCTGTGTGGTCCACTTTGTCCTCTTTGTAATCTTCTGGGTGAGGAAGGAAACCGCCCTGTCTAAAACGCATAATCGCTTGAGTCGTAGTATCGACTAAGTCATCATGGTCCCCGTACGGAAAAGATGCACACTCCTCGATTACTTCTTCTGCAAACTTTTGATCAGGAGCCCATATCATACCAGATTCAAACATAGGTGCAACCGAATTGACGCGCGCGTGCTTGTCGTTTCCTTTTGACGGCGTGAAGTTCACGACTGGAATATCCATCGCACGAAGTTCATAAGTCAGCGGCAACCCCGAAGCTTTCGCTTCGACGATCACGGTGTCTGGATTCCAATATTTGTAATCTGCAAGAGCTCTTCGTCTTAAGGCGGGAAATTCCCAACGTCCCCGGACAGCATCCAGCAAAATGAGGTTTGCTGGACTGTCTTCTGTTGGGTAAAATACTCCCCATGTTGTGATTGCCGAGTAATCGGCGCTTTCCTTTTTCAAAAAGGCAGTATCGTAAGACTGTATAACATGATGTAAATCAGGAATCCAATCATTTTTCCATTCTCGCCACCATTCACGCTTAATAATCGCCCCTTCTTCCGAAGTGGGTTTTTGCATGAACTGGGCGTTCCATTTGGTTATAGGTAAAGTCGCCTTAGCCTTCAATAATTCTTCTTTTTTCCAATATTCCGGCCACATCGGTTTTCCGTCGTCCATGATCGCTGGAAATTCGACCAATTCCCATTGGTCGGCCTTAACATCCTTCTGATGTTTGAGTAACATGCCGGTTAAATCTTTTAGTGACCATCTTGTCATTACAAGCACGATGGACGCTCCCGGTTGAAGCCGTTGTCTGGGTCCTGAAGTGTACCATTCGTAGGCACTTTCCATTTTTGTTTCGGATAAAGCATCTTGCTCGGAGTGTGGGTCATCAATGACCAGTAAATCCGCACCACGGCCCGTGATTGCTCCTCCAACACCAGCGGCAAAGTACTCTCCGCCTTGAGAAGTCTCCCACCTTCCGGCAGCTTTTGAATCTTCCTGTAATTTTGTGTGAAAAATTTTATTATATTCTGCAGAATCGATTAAATGTTTGATTTTTCGACCAAACCGAATGGCTAATTCTCCGGTGTGCGTTGCCTGAATTATTTTTAATTTTGGATTACGGCCCACCATCCACGCTGGAAGCAAATATGACGCAAATTCTGATTTTGTATGACGGGGAGGCATATTCACGATTAAACGTTTAAGTTTACCGGTTGCCAAATCATTAAATTTTTTTGAAATATGTCTGTGATGGGACCCTTCTATAAAATCAGGCCACACACACTTTACAAAACTCAAAAAATCTTCTTTTGCCTTATTTTGTATCTTCTTTTCCGCATGCATAACCAGGTATCTTTTGTAGGTTTTACGTACATCTGCTGGTAATTTTGAAATATTTATTTTTTCTAGGTTCATAAGGAGTCCCAACATGTTTTTAACGCCTATAACACTCTAAATCAAGCAATAAAGGCAAAAGTAGTGGGACCCCTTTTTGTTAAGGGGGTTTGATGGTTTAGGATCGGTGGTTATTTGAACTTGGATAAGGACCCCGATCACGCGGCGTAGCCGCGTGATCGTTCGATGTTTACGTCTGTGTTGTTGGTGTTGTTAAGTTCTCATCATTGTATTGTGCTTGTGTAATTGGTCTGCGTTCACCAAGTAAATCATTAACGAAGTAATGACGAGAGCCACCATCACCACTATGTCGCCAATCATATTGCTTATACCACGCGCCACTCGCGTCTTGTCTTTTAGGCTCGTGTAGTCTGCCGAAATGATCAATGGCTCGTGTGCCAAATCTATTGAGCCAATCATTATAACATTGCATTGAACACCATTCATTGCCATAAGCCAAGTGAGCGCGCTTGCGCGTTTCATAATGCTTGTCGCCTTTGCTACCTCTTATTCTGTCCTTGGTTTTATACTCATGACATTGTGGTCCTTGACATAGTTTAGCCATTAGTTAATTGTCCTCGCTTTCATTGCTTTAGAATATTCGTCAAACTCTGAACTATCTTTAACAATGTCCAAAAGTTTTTCGAAAGTTAACAAACTCATAACCCACATTATTTCCTTTTCATTCAAATGTTTATTAAGTGCGTTTATTCTTTCAACAGCTTTGTCCAAGTTTGGTGAACACTCATTAACATATGCAACAGCCGAAAGTATTTTCGGCTGAAGATATATTGGCAAAGCTTTTATTGTTCTGTCTTTCATTTAAGTGCCTCTCTAACAACTCCACCATTTGTGGCTTTGTTTAAACATTCAAGATATTCAGTTTCAGTTAGACCAACTTTATCTAAAAGAAAATGATGTCTATCGCCTTGTGTTCCAAGGCGCAGATTTTTAGACGTAATGTAAGATACCGCTTTGTCTAAAATGTATTGGCGGTTTTTACCGCCAGGTTTGTACTCAGCTTTGATAGTTGTTTTATCTTTGATCATAGTATTTCCCAGTTAGTTGCGTATCGATATCCTTTTTTATCAAGATCATAGTAATGTAAAAAAGGTCTACTGTCTTTTAATCTATTCCCAAATCCACGACAGTTATCAGTTAAAATGCCGAAACGTCTAACTTCTTCGCCATCTTGTTTTGTGTATTTGATTTTGAACTTCTTATTACTTTCGATTTGTGTAAACATAAAAGGGATAATGACATATTATCCCTTAAATGTAAAGCCTATTATTTGGCTTGTTGTTGGTCGTATTTCATTCTTGCTAGTATTTTTTGTTCTCTAGTTTGCGTCTTATTTTTTAGACTAGCCAAATGATTTAATATATCTGAATTTGAAACCACAATTCCTTTTGATGTAGTTGCAAGAATATCAGTTTCAGATAATGTGATACCCATTTTCTTTGCCATGTCGATTGATTGTTCAAGATAAACATGATCTCTTAAACCACCTTTTAAAACTTTTAATTGTTCTAAAACAGTTTCAATCCATTTAGTATGTGCCATGATAAGTTGTTGTTTAGCTTGTTGCCAAGTCATCAAAATAGCAAACTCTTTTTGATCACAATTAAGTTGCCTATCTCGGCAATATTCTCGACCAATTAAATCGAGTTCATAATCATTATTCCACTCACGAGCATAACAAGTTTGATTATCTCTACCACCACTCAAACCTAACTCTCTTGAATTGGCACTCTCAACTTGTGTCCAATGAGGATTTGATTGATTTTCCTCGCCACTACCATTTCCCCATTTTTGTTCAATGTTAATATCGGGATTGCATTTTTCCCCTTTATTAACTTTACCTTTTAACTCATCACGGAAATAAGCATAAGCAAAATCATTTTGCCTACTATTTTCCGAACCATTTATATTTCCGTCTAAACGAAAATCAAAATGTTTTGTGATGTATTTGTCGTCTTGTTCGTCATGATGATGAGTATATTCTTCTTGTTCATACTCATTTTCTTCACCATCTTTTTTATTCATATACCCAAAATGAAAGCAACTATCTTTTGCAATAGTATTCACGTTAGGAAATTTGTTTTGAAGATGATAAGCCATTTGAACATCTTTAGGTGTGTAAAACCTACTGACAATATTACTCGCAAGTTGCCAAGTTTTATCTTGGAGAGGTTTTACAGTTTCTCTCGCTTGGTCAAATGCCTCTTTTTCTTGTGTGTGTTCTTGTTCGAGATAAGGTCGCATAAAAACATTAAGTATCTTGTTTCTATGTCCTTGATTGTTTCTTACTCTAGCCATTTATTTCTCCTTTAATTAAAAATATATTTATACACCCTTGACATTTTAAATACAAGGGATTAAATAGGATAAATGGAATTTAAACTGTTTATAATAGGAATGACTATACTTTATTTAGTATTAGGTTTTACTGTTTTAGGTTGGTTTTAAAATAGAATTCGAATGCCACTGGCGCCTCGATTAGGTAACAATTTATTGTATACCCTGTAGTGGCGCCCTTGAGCCCTGGACCTATTCCAGACACAGACCCTTGCTTGCGCAAGGTATCACCAAGGAATAGGTCCAGGGGTCAAGCGATGGCGTCCCGGGATGCTACCAAAAAGAATACAGCCTGGTACGCTTGGCCAAACTTGAGCCGGGATCTGCCCTGGGGATGAATAATAGCCAGCGGATCACGGGCCAAAAAAACAAAAACAAAATCAACAAACAAGCACACAGGCTTGACTGCTGATCCAGGACCATGTAGGATGAATTTATGAAAGTAATAAACTATAAAAACAAAAAAATAAAACTACCATTTCCCGATGCTGATTATAGTGATCAGCCCTTCGAGATGGAGGAAGTAAAGAATCCATTTAGTGGCCAATCAATTGCAATGCCAAGATTCGCAGTCGCAGTTTATGACGTCACGATGGGATCTAATCACCTGGCAGAGGCTGAGGATCGTAAGCTAGGCATGGGCGCTAGTAAACATTGGCCCACGGTCCGTAAAGGCCTGGACTGGTTTAGACAGTACTTTGCTAAAGAATATATGGTGCTTCTTGACTAATCTTAATTTATTAAGATATTTTACTTCGCGGGATGAACATCTCCCGCGCAGCTACGTTAAGCGCTGCAAGCGCTTCCTGAAGAAAATCACAAGCAAGCAACAACAAGCAAGCAACAAGCTTGACAGGCTGTCCCAGAGATGATAGGATGAAGTGTTTTGGACGAGGACAGTCTCGTAGAGACTTAGGATCCAAAATTAACGGTCCCAGTGCCAACAGCAATAAGGGCTAGTCCGCTGGGGCCAGCGCTAACAATAAAGGATATATGAAACAATTCACAATAGAAGTATCACACGCGAGCCCGGCTCAATTGCAGACTCTGGCAGCTGAGCTCAAGATCATGAGCCATGGATGGGCCAAGTTTGGTCCCCGGATCACGATCAACAAGCGAGCACTCGAGCCCCTGAAGCTCCGCATATCACCAGCGGAGGCCAGAAAAGAACGAGCAACAAACAAGCGCCATAAATTAACCACATTTATATAGGAGAATAGGATCATGAAAGAAATAACAAAAACAGTAGACAACCCCGGCTTCGGTGACAAGCAAATGAACAAGCAAGCATTCGTTAAACGCTGGACGAACTGGGCCAAAGATTTTTTAAAGCTAGCCGATATTCACGAGTATGCAAAATTTCAAGAAAGAGTTAAAGCACTAGCTGAGAAAAATTTTGATGCTTAAAAAAGAAGCAAGTGCCATCGTTGGAGGCCTGAGCACACCGGGCAAGATGCCCTGCTACTCGATCAATTTACCAGCAACAGAATGCAAAGTCGGGTCCATACTGGCCAGACAACCAGGCACCACGTGCCATGGATGCTATGCTTTAAAAGGTAGATACAGATTCAAGACAACCAAGCGCGCAATGGCCCGGAGGCTGGGAGCCCTGCTGCGCCCTGACTGGGTCCAGGCAATGACAACACTAATCACCGGCCATAAGTACTTCAGATGGCACGACTCAGGAGACCTTCAAGGCCCCGCGCATCTCAAGAACATATTCGAAGTCGCGAAGGCGACACCGGACGCCAGGCACTGGCTGCCGACTCGCGAGCACGCGTTGCTTCAGTACATGGATCCGGATATCATACCAAAGAATTTATTAATAAGAGTATCAGCAACGAAGGTTGACGGTCGGGCCCCCAGATGGTGGCCTTGGACTAGTACAGTCTCAACACAGGAGAAGAGCTGCCCAGCCCCAGATCAGGGTGGCAAGTGTAAGAGCTGCCGAGCCTGTTGGGACCGGTCAGTCTCCAATGTAGTTTATGCGAAACACTGAACCATGGTTCATGGATCAACAAACAACAACAATCAACAAGCGAGCAAAGACTCAAGCACCGTGGACCAACGAGCACGGTCAACGGACAAGCAAGCAAAGCCCTCTTCCAAAAGACAAGCAAGCATGGACCCTGGAACAAGTTTCAAGCACCCGTGACCAAGGTGCTTGATTAAGATAAAAGAATTCTCTGGATGCCTCGAATGAAATGAGATTTGATGTGGCGAAAATGTGACGAAATTACGGCGAGTGACTTTTAATTCAACAGTAAAAAAGTGTCCTTTTTTATTATATCCCAACAGATCTGGAACACCTGCTGAGGCCCAAGACTCAAGCCTAGTCCACGAAATTCCTGGTGTGTTTTGTTTAACTTCTTGCCAAAATTTAGACTCTAACTTCTTGGCCATTTCAAAGTAATTAAAGCTTCCAAAGTATCTTGCCTGGCGCTGCTACTTCTTTATTAATTCTGATTACAAGTCGGTGAGTTTCCCTACTCCCAATGATTTTATTAGCTGCTAGAAAAAGTTCTCCTATATCCCAAAGAGATTTATCAGGGAGTTCAACGGAGACTCTAGCATCCTTACTTACCGTACTTCCATCATTAAACATTCTAATGATTTTTTCTAGTTCTTGACACTTAAGCATTACTTTCCCCATCCAGATTTAAGTTCTTGATTTCCCTCTTCTTGTTTGAGTAATAACTCAATCGTTTGAGGAATGGATAATTTAACTCCTTTAACCAAAACTCCAGACATAATTTCAAGTTTAGAATAAAGATCATTTCTCAAAGAGACTGTTTTATACTTAATTATATCACTCACTACATCCCCGCCTTACGAGCTCTCTCAACCTGATCTGTAATTTGATCAGCCAGCTTTTTATTATCATCTTCTAACTCAGTTATTCTCACCTGTAATTTTCCATTCAATCTTTGATGTGATTCATTAACTTCTAATGCATTAGCTAATGCATCTTCGAGTTCTTTAATTTTTTCTTGGGGACCTTCTCTATCTTTTCTCATGGCACCTGTCACACAAACACCTCTCTTATCTTTATTCTTTTCAACAGCAGCTTCTATATGATCCACTAAATTCTTTTGCGCTTGTGTTAAAGGAATCTGATTAGCTTCCTCATGTCTGTCTGCATTTCTATATTGTTCTAATTCTTTATAAGTCTTCTCAGGAAAAGCTTTAGCTAATTCATGTATAGATGGATTATCTTCTTGATCTGCAACAGTATTCGCCATTGCCTCATACATACCTGAATCTTCTTCTTGAGCTATCTTTTGTGCAAAGGTTTCCACGTCTGGTTTTTCTTTCTTCATACTTGCTTTGTACTCCAACTTACGGTATAGGTCAAGAGTACCCAGTCTAGGCTAAATCTATTCATGGGTACAATTATGGGTGTTCCTAAAAGATTAACTGATATTCAAAAGAGATTCTCTGAACTTCATGTCTACCATGAAGGGAGAAAGACTCCATACGAATGTGCTGTTGAAGCAGGCTATGCTGAAGACTCAGCTCGAGTTAGAGCTAGTGAGCTCAGGAACCCTCAACGCTACCCATTGGTAGTCCAATACATAGGAGAATTACGTGAAGAAATACAAGACAAATATGCAGTCACATTTGAGAAACATATCAAAGAACTTGCTAGGCTACGTGAAGAGGCCCTTAAAAAAGGGAGCTTCTCTAGTGCTGTTAATGCAGAAGTTGCACGAGGTAAAGCAGGAGGCCTCTACATTGAACAAAAGATTATTAAAACAGGGAAGCTTGAAGATCTAACAGAGCAAGAACTAGAGTCACGAATGAAACAGATCATCAATGAATATGCACCTATTCTGAATGCTAAGCCAATTGAAGAGATCAAGAAGGAAGTGAAAGCTATTGGAATAAAACAAAATACCAGCCAAAAAGAAGAACTGAAACCATTAAAACAAATAACACCCGATCAGGATTGAACATCTTCTCTACTATATAGTCCTCCAGAAAGAAAATACATATTTACAAAACTTATTTTATTTCAGATGGAACGGTGGAACTTTTGTTGTTTTAGTGTATAAACACTATATAGATAGCGGCTAACTCACGTTCCATCAAAGTTCCATGAGTTCCATGGTCCGTGATTCACGGGCCCTGGTCAACGCTTTTTCGACTCCTACAAAATATGCGGTAGAGGGGGTCCCATGGAACTTTTGCCTAATTTGTGCCATAATGTCGCCTTAATGTTGCCATCTTCTCTTCGGCATCAGCGACTTTGGTCAAAAGCTTGTCGATGTCTTCAGTCAGGGCGTAGTGTCCTGGTACTACCTCACCTTTGAGTAGAGCATCAATCTTAACTAAGGCTTCCTCTCCATCTGCCTTATATCTCTGGATCAGGGAATTAAAGATTCTTTCTCTTATTGTACCTGCGTCTCTCATATTGCCTCCTTTCATGGATGCTGACTCAGCTTAAATGATTAAGGGTGCCCCGCGACTAAGTCAGCTTGAGGATTCCATTAAATCCTTCGCTAGTGCGGACCCTATTTCTTAATTTCGTCTTTTTTAAATTCATTTAATAGTTTGTTTGTTTCTCCCAAGTTATGATACTGATTCAACCGCTTCAAAAACTCATGCTTCCAAGACCTCAATTCAACCCCGTCAAACTTGAATTCTTGGAAATATAGGTCAGGAGTACAGACCATTATGATCCCTTGTTCAATGTGCGACTGATGAACATAATCATGGGCCATGGCGTAAGCTGCAATCTGGATATAATAATCCTCAATCCAGTCCTTTTGCTTAGGCCGGTTAGACTGCTTAAAATCGATGATGGTTTCCTTATCATTGTGCAAACACACCAGATCGGTTGCCCCGGCGTAGAGCCCTGGATAATGCAACGTCACTTCGGATCCGTAATATTCTGTAATGGGAGTGAGTCCTATTTCAATAATTTTTTTAGCCATCGGTTTAGCTTCAATACCGATCTCGCTAAGGTCATCATACCCCTTCCCGGAGATATGTTCCTCCAGGAACTTATGCATGCTAGTCCCCCGCTTGCTACTATGATTCTTGATTCGTTCTGCTTCTTGTTCACCGACTCTGTCCTTCCAGCGCGTTATATACGACTGATCTTTCGTTTGTGCAAGGACTGTTGTTACTGAGGGTAATCTTTTACCATCAAAGTCGTAGGTCCGTGAGCCGTGGTGCTCGAAGCGTTGTCCGGCTACGTAGCTATATTTCGTATTACGCTTCATGAGAGGTTGACCTCACTATCTGTTTCAATCCACACCCTGGCGCCACACGATAAGGGTTTCTTGGGTCGATAGATCACTTTACTAGGTCCTAGTATCTCTACATTGTGGGCATAGCGATTCGAGTGACTCGTCTTCACGGTAATAACAGGATCATTGGTTCCATGCTTCTTGTTGAAACGGATCTTGTGCATATTAACATGGATTCTTTTTTTCAATGCAGTTTCCTTCGCTTATAGGGCTGCACATCAGACTCCATAATGACATCTTTAATTTTATTAAAATTTTCTTCACTTAAACTTGTTTTATAGAGACGCATGGCGATGGCCATCAAAGACCCCGCAATTGCCTCCACCGGAAGATTGTGCTCTTCCAAAAGATGCATGGAGTGTTCATACAGATCATTATAAATTTTATCTAAAGGATCTTTATACATTATAAAAGGTGTACTTCACCGTAAGCTCCTCCCCCTTCTTTATATCACGTAAGGTCACCAGATTCCACTTCTTATAGTGGAACTTGATCTTACCTTCATTCGTCATCAACAGTTCCCCCTTCACCGTATTGGGAGTATCACTATGATTAATGAATCCACCGAGTGGAGTCCTAACCATATTTCCATTCAACTTGATGTGAGTCATGCCAAGATTCGTTCCCTGGGCAATACCCTCTTTGGCGAAGAGTCCGAGTCCGTTGATGCCCGATTGTTTAATCGTTAACGATTCAGGTAAAGGTTTATACATTTCTTATCTCTCTTGGACGTTTATAGTCCTTCCATTTACAATTAAAGATGTGCAACCCCTTCTCCGTCAGGATTCGTATCTCCCAGCCCCAGGGCTTCGCTTCTTCCCAATGCTTAATGTAGTCGGGATAGGTGGTTACCCTCCCCGGTCTAATCGTATTCTTTCCTGATAACATATCTTTGTTTTCCTTTCTTGATGGGTCTAAAGCCATGTGCATAACAAACTTTATCAATGGTATCCATCTGATATAATTTATAATCGTCGAAACAAAAAGTCGTGCCCACATGTGATCGATCACAGAAGAACAAGACTTCCCTCAATACATCTATCGTTGTATGTGGCCCGTCGAAATGTACCATGGTATATTTGTCTAAAGTTTTAGGTTTGTTTTCATAGATCGTCAGGCCATTGCGATACTTATACATGAATTCACAATCCGTCATCTCCATCAGATGGAAGTTGGGATAGTCAATCAAATCTTTCTTTAAACGAAGTTTCATTAGATTAGTATAGTCTGTCTTTGGATGTTCAATGAAATCATGTTCTTTATCGAAGTGTCTATATTTAATATCTCCATAAGGATCAATTCCTATATGATGATGAGTTCCGTGGTTCTTGGTCTTCATTTCATCCATGATGATCTTCGAACCGAGTCCCTCGCGCACACCAATCTCGCACGTTAGATAATAATCATCAGGTCCAAGTTTATAAGAACTCTTCACGGCTTCCGTCAGGAGTTCGTACTCGCCACTGTCGCCTTTAATCATTAATGGTCGGTGAGTCCCCAGGTTTTGTCATAAATATATTCTTGTGCTTCTTTTGCTTCTGCCCATGCTTTCTTTGCACTATCATAGGCATGCCCTTTTATACTTTTTTCTGTACTCATAATGGTTAACACATCGATGCCATTATACACCTTGGCATAAGTATTTTGACTAATAGCCAAAGAACTCCCGCTCATGAGTATCGCAAACTCACTGCAGCCGGTGGTGGTGATCGTGAATAAGCTTATTAATAAAATCTTCTTCATATTTTATTTCTCCTTGGGACTCACAGATCCAACATTGCTTGGATTCAGTTACACCTTTGCTGTCGGTTATATTAATGTGTCCATTGCCACTGCAATTATCACAAATAGCTTTATACGACATTATATATCCTTGGTCTACCGCCTTTTTTACCCATGCCTTGGTAGTAAATATTCTTTTTTTTCATTTCTTTTCGAGCTTTTGCTGCGTAATAAGCATTGCCAGTTAAATGTTTTTTCCCCGCTGGTTTAGTTCTTCTTACTTTAGAACCTTGACGATAATGAGAAGTGATGGGTACATCAACGTTCCAACCATTTTTTTTAAAAATTACTTTTCTAACTTTGTTTTGAACGTAGGCAGGATTACGTCCAGCCATTTCACAAATCTCTGTGAAATGTTTTCCTCCGGCTAAAAAGAAATGACGGGCTTGATCCCGGTCAAATTTATAGTGATTCTTATGGGAGATATTCGCCTTTCTCGTCATATCTAAATCAGGAGGACCTTTACACGCGTCTAAAACTGCCCGACAAAGTACCGCAACCCAAAGATCTTTCTCAGGAAGGGTTACTTTACCTTCATTAATGGTTTCTTCGGCGTGTCCTACCCAAGTGGTAAAACTATTTACGGATCTTCCCATTTAGTTTTTTATCTTTCTCATTGGCTAATGCTTCAACTGTTTTACTAATCGATAATTTTGCATCGGGTAATAAAGTTTTAGATAGCCTAACTAGTATGTTATAGGTATCATGTGTTAAAGATACGTTTCGATATTTACTAATGTCTGTCATGTGTTTTTCCTTTTTTTATTTGAGAATATAGGATTTTAATCCAAAGATGTCAAGATGAAATATGTGTTAATAATATGGGTGTGCTCTTTTATCCAGGGAAATGCATGTATGGCCCCTGTTGAATATCCTACTGTGTATAATAGTTGGTATGAGTGTTCCCGTGATGCCCAGGTGAAATCTATGAAGCTTTTATCTAGGATGGGCTATAAATATGTTAATGATTACAAAGTAGGAACCAAGTATCACTGTAAATTAGTCCCAACTTATTGACAATGTGGCGAAATTGTGGTAGACAGTTTTTCCCTCTCTAATACCTATTCTCCGACTTCATCGTTGAGAGTAGGTTATTCACAATACCATCCTGCAACGTTAATAGAAGCGCCATTTAAATACCAGCCTTGGTCTGGGCCAGGTCCGTGGTACGTGGCTAGTTTCTCAAGAATCTTGTAGCCCTGACTAAAACAGTCGGGTTTAACTCCCTCCATGGTAGGAAACGTGAGCAAGACTCCTGTTCCTAGAATCATGATGATTTTCATCCTTGGCCTTTTGATTTCTTTCTCCGAGGAATTTTCTTCGAGTATTTTTTCGCATGCCTCCCCGGACGCTTGCGAGCCTTGTGTTTGATATGGGTATAGCCAAAAAGTCTAGGTTTCTTTCGAGCCATCCTCGTCCAGTAGACTCATACGCGGTTGTTTTCCCATACCAGATTGG
>Ga0209757_10000245_pt1 | contig 13319 bp, 19 predicted proteins | sample ETNvirome_6_1000_FD_185472 | JGI IMG/M metagenome (GOLD analysis project Ga0209757, IMG submission 185472) | Marine viral communities from the Pacific Ocean - ETNP_6_1000 (SPAdes) (version 2) | ecosystem: Environmental > Aquatic > Marine > Oceanic | place: Pacific Ocean | collected 2013-06-19 | reverse complement strand
CCTGTATTTGATTCAAAACCCATTATTCTTCTCCTTATGCAATCGCTGTAGCTGAAGTGATGATAACACCTAACGTGTCAACACGTTGAGCACCTAGACCAAAGCGAGAGCTTACAACAAACTCATCTCGACGTAGATCTTTATTACGCTCACCCTCAACTCGTGGCTGACGTCTCCATGCACCCATAACAGGCTTAGTCTGGTCATCTAGGACACACATAGCAATGTTAGCTACAGCACCTGTTACAGCGTTAGTACCATCTGAGAAGTCACCAGTAGGCAGACGGTTAGACAAGATGATGTCGAAGCCATATAACTGACCTACGAAACGCATGCCAGAAGCCATACCACTACGCAAGATGTCAGCTGCGAAAGGAGTTACGTCATTGGTAATAGTGATTAGGTTGTTTAGTGTTGCTTCAACCACTGGGTCAGCAATGAATACACGACCTTGCATTGGCACGTTAGCCTTATCAAAAGCTAAACGCATAGACACTAAGTGTGAAGTGTCGAAGATGTCATTAGTCTCTGCTGAACCGATACGGTGAGCAAAGCCATTGATTTCGTTTGCATTAGCATTAGTCTGAGCTGCGTTAGCTACTGCTAAGAAGCGAGTCTCGAAGTTCTCTTGTAGAGCACGAGTTGATTCAGCTGAACGTGCTGCCATAAGAGCATCTACGTTATAACCATCTTCACGCATGTCATCAGTAACGAACCAAGCATCACCAACATAATCAGTGATAGCAAGAGTTACACGACCAGTGTCGATTGGGTTGTATGTGAAGGCTTCGTTCTCACTACCTTCTTGAATAGTTACAGAACCAATGGTAGGGATGTTTAGAGTGTCGCCTGAACCAAAGTCTGCTACGTTACGATAGTATTGCTCACCTAGCAAACCATCCTGTAGGTTCATCAGAATGAAGTCTGAATAGATCTCCTGCTCAATGAACGCTGTAGTATTTGTCGTGAGTTGGATAGTATTTCCCCTTAAGTATCAATTAGGTCACGTCTTTATAGATCGCGCCTGTTTTAATTTTAGATATTAACGACTGCTCTAAATTGAGCTGTCTTGCTATTGTAACGTTCTTATTATGTTTTAACGTTATGTTTTTGATAGACAGCGTCTCGCACTTTGTGCAAGTACTCTATCTGTTCTTTAGTGGAGGCTCCTCGCAAGAGAGATTTCTCTGGAGGTGCTAAGCCCTCTTCTTTCTGAAAGCTTGTTGGTATGTTCACAGACCCTGATGTTGCTCTAGGAGCTGGTGAACCACTAGCTTGATTGAAGAGTTGAAGTGCTGCTTGAGGGCTTGTCTGTGACAAACTCTGAAGAGCTTCGACAGTCATGCCTAGTTCAGAAGCCTTGGAAGCAACAACCTCTTGGGTCTTGTCTCCATACTGTCCAAACAATGCATCACTAACTTGTTTCTCATTGCTGCTAGCCTGCGTCTGCGCTGACTGTTGAGCTGAGAAGTTCTGAACGAGGTTTAATACCTCCTGCTCATTCATTCCACTAACTTGAGGGGTTGACTCAGGTTGGGCCTGCTGTGCAGTGAGCTTTCCTACAACGTCTTCCACTGCTGCTCTCTTACTTAACTCTTCTGTTAATCTTGCAATTTCAGCTGCCTGAGTATCAACCTCTGACTTAAGCTGTGGAATGTAAGACTGACTATGAGCTAATGCATCAAGTGCTTTAGGGACATCATTGTATTTCTGCTCCCCATTCTCATTCTTAATCATGCTTAACTGGTTGGTAAAAGCTGATTCTTGAGATGGTTGTTGTACAGGGGTTTCCTGTTGATTGGTAGTGCTATTAAATGCTGACTGGTCTGTCATGTATAACCTTTATGTTATTGATAAATTATCTAATATAATGTTTATATTATAAGAAGTTTGTATAACCTGTATATTCTTAGTATACTACTATATACTAGAAATATTGAGTTTTTCGTACAATTATTTTTCTAATAAGCTAACTATTTCTTCTAGTGCTCTCCTGTAACCAATGATGTCAGCTTGCTGGTAGCACCAGTTGGGATTGTCGTATTGTGTCTTATTAGTAGAGAGGGCTGTCTCTATCTTCTCATTGCAGATGTCAGCAAGTCTCCCCCTAACCACTGTAGCAGATTTGAAAGCAGACTTAATGTCTGCCTCCAATTGACTATCTACACCCTTAGTCCAAGTTGTCTTCATTAGCCCTCCATCGTAGGAGCTGTGTCTCTAATAAGCGCTTCCTCCCCAGCTCTCCCAACTAGGCTAGAGGTCTCTTGCTGCTCAAAGACAGCAATGTTAGGAGTGAAGATGTTATAGCCAGACAGTCCTGTAATATCCTCTACGAAGTCTGTAAGTGCCTTAGTAGAAGTGTGAGGCATAATCATCTGACCAATAGGTGAGTTGAATACGGTCATTACGTTCTGCAAGTCCTGAGACTGCTTAGCAAAGTGTCTAGCACCTACAGGCCTAACTACACCATTAGCTGTAATATCCTCTCTAGTGACGCTTAGGAAGTCCTGTATGCCCAGTTCACTATCAGTGATACGGATAATGTCAGTGATGTCTAGATTACGTCTAGCAGTCTCTAGCATGTCATTCAGAAGAGGCTCTAGTAAGTTCACCTCAAAGTTAGTCACTCTTGTCTGGAAGATACGACCTGCTGCTGTAGCTAGCTGCATCACTTCTCCGAGGGTTTTCTCTCCGGGGGTACGTATGCCAGCTGCTTCTCTTGGAGCCCCTGCATAGAGCTCCATACGGTCTTCTATGGCTGCCATTTCACTAGCTGCTGCCATAATACCATTCAGATTCTTGCCGAGCTCTTGTACATCTCCATTCTCATCTATACCAATCTCAACACCCGGCCCCCATACAAACTCTTCCACTTCACCAATTACTTTCAGTGGTGGATGAACTGTTAAGTCCATAGCATCAGCCTTGAGGTTCTCTAGGTGGTCTAAGCGATACTGGAGGCCTACAAGGTTGTCTAAAGGTCCCATAGCCCATAGGTTGTCTGGACGGAATCTCCAGCCTACGTGACGTATATTAGCTCCTGTGAACCATGTTGGTGTAGCTTCATTACGTACAGTGTATGAACGATCTACAACAGTGATGATTCGGTCTGTCTGTAGTGTGCCTGTCTCTGAGTCATGGTAGTCTCCAAAGAACTCCAAGATCTCCACATAGTCAGACATATAATATTCATACATGTTACCAAAGCCATCAGCTTGGTACTGTACAGCCTTGTCAAAGTCTTCTACACTATAGCCACCAGCTAAGCCCTGTAGAGCCTCTCTACGCTCAATAGCATCTGCCCAGAACCTTTGGTCAGGGTCTTGTGCTGCAAGCTTCTTAAGCTCTCCTATGGTCTTAATACTCCTCACCACTTTAAAGCTATCATCAAAGCTAGATGCTAGTGGGTTGAATACAATGTCTAGGGGGCTGATACGGCCTGCTCTTGGCCCTACATAGTCTGGGATGATAGAGCCATCAGCAGCTTCTTTATAACGTGCTTCAAAGTGTGAGGTGACGAAGGCATTCCCTTTGTCAATGTAGTCGTATAGACATTTCTCTATCTCTGTCCTAAACCTACTCTCTCTCACCTTGTTGGACATATAGCCTTCAATGGCCTCTGACTTACTCTTCACATTATCTTCCCTGCTGTATGCCTCCCACTTCACCCAGTTGTCATTAGGGAAGAGAGCTGATACGTAGTTAGAGAAGAGGTTGTCTCTTATTTGACATAGCTTAGGGATGGTTGTAGAGTTCTTCCAAGGAAGTGTAGAGTTGGTTGTAGTGGTTGTGTCTGTAGCAAACACATAGGCGTCTTGCTCCTTCCACTCCTCTATCTTATCTCTACGTTGTTGGTTAAACTTATCCCAAAGCTGACTAACCCATGCAGCTTCTGCATCTTGGCCAGTGGCCTGCTGTATCTCTGCAATCTTAGTGCTCACTTGTCTTTCCTCATATTATATTCTCTTTGGGCTAGGTCTAATACCACCCAACCATCGTAGTACTTAAAGTTTCTGTGCCAAATCCCCAGTTCAATTAAATAGGACTTGGCTTGTGGATAGTTTATTGGCATACACTACCTAAAGGCAACACCTCCGAAGCGTGAGGATGTTTGTGCTCCCCCTGTAAAGAAGTCTTCCATACCCCTGTTCCTAGATTGTTTTGGTGCAACAGCTATGTCTACAGCAGATGCTAAGGAGTCCTTCAAGTCATCATGAGGAGGACGTGCTAGGACAAGCTCCTCTTCGAGCTGCTGTGTCCAACCCCCTTCACAGTGCCATACCTCTAGGTTATCGTAACGGTGCTCTAGAGAGGCTTTAATACGCTCCTCCTTACTACCCTCAGTCTTACCCGGTCTAAACTCATCAATAGGTAAGGACATACCTTCCTTCTTCAAGTAGTCCTTGATGCTGTTAACAATAACTGTCTGAGCCACTGTCACCTCTGCCCTAAGCTTATTAAACCCCCAACGGGAGTGTAAGGCTGCTATGTGCTTGAAGTAGACATGAGCCTTATCAGACTTAAACCTGTCTATGTCTAGTACATAGATGTTCTTATCACAGTCTATGCCTATTACCACAATGGCTGTGTAATCTGCCTCTTTAGATAGGGAGAATGCAAAGTCTATTGCTGCATAGATGTTAAGCTTCTTCCCACCATACATCCACCTACTACCTTCTCGTGTGAGCTTACGTGGGTTGAAGTATTGGAACTTCTCCCTACAGATACGCTCTGAGCCGGGGTCATTAGGATCGTTATAATACTGAGAGTGGAACTGCACTCTGTCCACATACTCAGCCCTTATACGAGCTAGTGAACGTTGATCAAAGCCAAAGGCCTTACCATCCTCTCGCACAGCCCTAGGCCACGTAAAGATGCCATCACGCTCTACCACATACTCCTGTATAGTCCACACAGCACTCTTGCCTATGAAGTTACCCTCATCATCGAAGTCTTCAAAGGCCTGCTCCTTCCAAGTGTCATATATGTCCTTTGGGTGGTAGCGTGTACCACAGGCCATAGTGAAGCCACCGTTGTTACGTATAGAGGTGAACTGAGAGGCCTTCTTAGCAACACTCTCTCGTCCATCTTCTGTGTAAGCATTCTCAGGAACAACCAAATCATCTGCCACTACTATGTCAGCATGCCAACCAGTTGTGTTGGTTGTTAAGCCTGCTGTAGCTATTGTAGCATCTCGTATACCTTCCTTCTTACGTTGCACATGATCCACTGTCATCTTCATAGCAGACCACTTCTCACGCTTACCTTCCTGTGGGTTGATATACTCAGGGAAGTAGCGCATGTATGAAGAGGAGCCCATGATGTTCTGTACAGCATAGAGCTGGGTCTGAGCTAGTTCTGATGTTGCTGATACATACAGCATAGTTACTTCTGGATGGCGTGTAATTATCCAAGCACACCATGTAGCAACCATGTGACTCTTCAAGTGAGCACGAGGGAGCATTATTAGTTTATTGCTTGTTGCCTCATCCCCCTGACCAAACAATGTATAGTCCTGCATCCAAGCAAATATTTCTTGGTGGACAGACCCATACATGTATCCGGGGTTCACCAGCTTGGCAAAGAAGAAGAGATCGTGCATAGCACGTTCCCTAACCTCTTTCGCTTCTGCTGGCATACGCTTAAGCTTTACCTTAGCGTCTTGTAGCCAGTCATCTTCTTGCATAAATATCCCTAACTAGTAAGGTCATCGGCACGGTTCCACTTAATTTCAGCAGTAAAGCCACTGTCCTGCAAAGTGCCTGATGCATCTGTTACTGTTACATATACCTTTTGCACCAGCCCTGTCCTTCCTGTCTCGTGTGTAGCTAGGTTGGCAGAGGTCATAGACCACTGAGCATTCCTCACGGGAGTTGCCCCTGTTGCATACACTTGGTAGGTGGCTATGGTAACATGGTCAGGGTGAGTGGAAGATGCTAGGTTTAAGGAGTATTCCCCTGTAGCTAGCTTGGAGACACTTGCTACCATCCCATCACTATCTAACACTGTACCGTCAGCCTTCACCTGAACTATGCTGGTGTGAGCTGCCTTCGCACCATTCACCATAGCAAAGGTGCCAACTGCATCTAGTTGACCTGATGCTGTGTCCCTATCTAAAACACGCAGACCTCTGAATCGTTGATTAGCCCCGGTCATCTTAAAGCGATTGAACTTAAACCCCTTGTTAGGTGATGCGGCGTTATCATACGACATCATACCTAAGTGGCTGCTTGCCAACTTGTCCTGCTCTATAACCGACATATTCATGTTCGCAGTAGTTACGGCATTATTGAACACATTCTGTGAAGTGGCGGGGGTAGTTGCAGTTACTATAGAGATAGTGCCCACGAATACTGGGAACGAGTTCAGGAAATAGTAATCTGTTGTTACGTTCTTCTCGAAATACAACTTCTCCCAAACACTGGAGAAACTGGAAGTGGCAGATAAGCCCACGTCACAAAGCTCAGCGATGTTATTACTGTAAACACTATGATCAAACTTATCTAAATGATAACCAATATCACAAGAGGTAACGTAGTTATTAGCCACTCTTGATGTAGTAGTTACTGCTGCAAGCCCCTCATTATAAATCCCCTTCGTACAGCCTGTGATACGGCAATTCTCAACCCTACCATTAGTCATTCGATTTATGTAGATTCCCTCTCCACCAAATCCGTATACAGTGAGCCGGTCAAACTTTAATCTACCTGCTGCTGTAATCCCTCTGCCAGATGTATCCCTCGTATACACCTCACGACCAGCAGCAACCGAGGCATCCCATGATGGTTTGCTCCAAATATGCATGTCTGAGCATCTAGAGTTTACTGTAAGCCCTGTTGTGTCAGCTGCAAAAATTAGATGTGTAACACCTTGGCCCTCTCCTAGTACATGGATCTCGCCACTGTTCTCAGACAGGTCTACACCTGTGGATAAGTAGTAGGTGCCCCTCGGTATAATTATGGTGCCATCTTGGTCACTGTTGTATGCCCAGCTGCCGAGAGAAGCCTTTGCAGCTAAGAAAGCTGCGCTGTCATCAGTCACGCCATCTCCTGTAGCACCAAAGTCTGTTACATCTACAACCTTGTTCTCATACTGATCTTTAGCTAATTTAGTCGTCATTTCCTATCTCCCAAAAGTCTCACCACATCACCAGCAAACTCATCATCAAGCCTAGCCTGCATACGTTCTTCCTTAAGCTTCTCATTCTTACTAGGACGTCCAGCTGTACGCTTGTCCCAACCTTTATCTACCAACCACTTAGCTGCTTGGAAACCTTTATCATCAGCAGCTTGGTCTATGATAGCTCTCACACCTTGTGCCTTCAAGCTAAGCTCAAGCTCCTCTTCCCATTCAGCAAAGTGTTTAGCTAAAGCTTTATTAGCCTTTAGCCTCTTCCAATGCTGCCAACCTAGCAAGTAGGTGTTAGAGAACTCATACTCTGTGGTGTCTTCCATCTCCAAGTAGAGACGCTTAAGGCTAATGTATGTATTGCCCTTATACTCATGGTCATGGTCTTTAAATGTATAGATGGCTCTGTCTTCATGATAGCCCATCTCTAAGAACAGGCTCTGTGTAAGAGGCCTGCCCATGTCATCTTTAAGTCTTGCTTTGTCTATTTTCATACTAGGCTGCCGTATAAACAATGAATTCAAAAGTGTCTGTAAGGTTGAAGCTATCCACCATAGTCACTGTAGTGGTGTTAGTCTCTGTGTAGGAGGAGGTCTGTTGTGGGAGTCCATTACGTCTCACCTCTAGACTCTCATTCCCCACTGTGTAGGCACCTGCCAAGGTGAACACTTGTCCTGAGGCAGCACTACCCAGCTGAGTTTCCCTTGTCCTTACTATCTCTCCACTACCCAACGCAGTTATTGCAGCAACTAGCTGCCCCTTATTAACCCCATCACTATTAAGCACACCATCAGCTTGGTTAATAGTTTTGTTGCTGTTCATGTCAATATCAGCTTCCAACTGCTGACTGCCATCTTTCTTCAATACATTATTATTAAGCTCTGACTCAATGGTGTCAAAGTTCTCATTAATAGCAGTACGCTTAAAGCCGCTGCCAACATCTTTCAATGTTATTGTCATTACATTTTTCCTTTATTGTCAGCAGACTAGCTGCTAGTAGGTGTAGAGGCGAACCTACACATATACGCCTTGTTAATACTAGTTGTGTCGCCCACATGTACATATATATAAACATTAACTAAAATGTTATAAACTTACAGTCATATACATTTAGGCACTCTCGTCCCGTAAGGGACATTAAGTGTTAATCTTAGGAAGCTACTCAGGGGAGGCTAGGCCATTTGCCATAATGCACAGAACTCTGTTCTGGCCTATATTGGCTAGAAAGGCTCAAAGCTTCGCTTTGGCATAATTTCGGCTAGAAATATTTAAGCTGTAATGCACTATATGTACAAGGCCCCTTCCCCCCTTGGGGCCTACCAAGCCTCTTCATATTATCAGGCTTAGGTACATACTTAGGAGGATGGCTTAGGAGTGTACTTAGGAAGAGTGGAGGGTAAAGTAGGTGCTTTACCCTCACTTAACACTTACCAACACTTCCCCACCTTTTCCAACCCTCCTTCAACCTACTTATGCATACTACTTAGTAGCTACTTAGGCTATATACTTAGGCTCACAGCCTGTTGTCCTATATGTTGCCTAGCGGCAACGAGTGCTTCTTACTCTGCCTATATATGTATGTGCTTAATGTCTTATATATGTATATGGCCGTAGGCTTACAACATATTATATATATGTAGTTATTAGTGGTTGACATTGGCGACACACTTCTATAGTATGGTGTTCATCGGTTGAGGAGATGAGTTGCTCCTTTAAGTGGCACGACTCCACACTGACTGATAGTGTACATAAGGATATGTACTTGCAGGTAGGGAAGCATAAGCATCAATGTTTATTTAAACTAGATGCTTGACATTGACAATTAGCTATGATTAAATAGCTACACACTAGCAGCACGGGAGCTGCTTAAGACAAGCCCCAGTCTTTAAACAAGTGGCTAGCTTTAAGGAACGAAGCTAAATACGAACTAGCTAGCATAAGGAGTAATGTCCTTACCTACTATGTCATAATAATATATATTAGAGAGCATTAGCTTTTGTTAGTGCTCTTTTAAATATGTATTATACTTACTTCTTATACTTCTTAGTATACGCTTCCAGCGTTAAGCTTCTTGTTTATATACATAAGGTGTTTAATAATATAAACAACTTATGGTATGTTTAGTAGCTTCGCCGTAGGCGTATACTTAGTAGCTGTTAGGTATACTACTATATACTAGATTTTTAGCGTTTTTCGTACAATTAATTAAGGAAAAGATTATGTTGAGTATTGAAAGAAGTGGTGGTGGTCTATATTGGCATGTCCTGTACAATGGCACTATGTTAGATTGTTGTACTACTAAGCGTGAAGCTATGGTATGCCTTGAAACCTATAAGGCTTATAAGGGTATGGTATGAAGACTGATCTACTAATACTAACAATCATGCTTACTTTCTTTGTTATAGCAGGCTCAATAGAGATAATGTAGTTGACAGAGATAGGGGCATAACAAAGTTATGCAATGCTAACTACCACAATTAATGTGAGGAAATTATGAAGACTACCATATGTGCAGAAGAACTTAGAGAATTAGACGCTTGTGAAGAAGGCTACCAGACATTCATCGAAGCTCATGGATCAGCAACCGTGAAGCTCAGTGAGGCTTTAGAGTCCAATGGCTTGAAGGATGTTTGTTGGCTGCTTGAGGAGCTAAAGCTAAGTGATCAAGAAGAGAAAGACTTAAGAGACTTTGCTAGAGGTCAGGCTGCCATAAATCTAGAAAAGATAGTTCCCTATTGTAGTATTGAAGAATATTCCACTATCTGCTCATGGGTGTTAAAGGGAGATGAGAGTGCAAGAGATGCAGCATGGAGTGCAGCAGTGGGTGCAGCATCGAGTGCATCATGGAGTGCAGTGAGTGCAGCAAGGAGTGCAAGGAGTGCAGCAAGGAGTGCAGCAGAGAGTGCAGCAGAGAGTGTAGCAGGGAGTGCAGCAAATAGTGCAGCAAATGCAGCATGGAGTGCAAGGAGTGCAAGGAGTGCAGCAAGGAGTGCAGCAGAGAGTGCAGAGAGTGCAGCAAGGAGTGCAGTGAGTGCAGCAGAGAGTGCAGTGAGTACAGCAGAGAGTGCAGCAAGGAGTGCAGCAGAGAGTGCAGTGAGTGCAGCAAGGAGTGCAGTGAGTGCAGCAGAGAGTGTAGTAGGGAGTGCAGCAAATAGTGCAGCAAATGCAGCAAATTGTGCAGCATATAATGCAGCATGGAGTGCAGTAGAGAGTACTTTCAAAAACATATTACTAGCATGGGAGTCAGAGGCATGAAACAAATGAACTTAGCAGTGTACAAGCATAGCGCTGAGCGTTACAACAATAGCTTTAAGCGTAACCATCTGGCCTATTGGGGAAAGATGCATATAAGAATGTGTAATAGGCTAGGCATGCCTTCCTTACTGTTGTCAGCTGGGCAATGTTAGGGAGTTATGTGATGCTGAGAGGCACCATTTACTGTAGATAATATTTTAGGAGGAGAGACATGAGCAATGATAACCGAGACAAAGACCATGAACTATTAAAGCACCACGTAGAAAGTATAGCCCACTCTCTCACCTATTCAGATGAGGAGGAACTTAATAAAGATGGTGAGCCATATACAGCTATGGACTATGTGTCTGAAGCCTTAGACATTGAATATTACATTGGCTCTGATGGTGAATATCGAGGGGCTAGACTGTTGGTTACCTTTGGTGGGCCTAATATCTGGGTGGATGTGAAGACTAACAGAGTGGAAGGCCCTTGTTGGGGGGAGAGTTATTCCTGCACCTTCTATGATAGTATGGACTTAAATAGTACATGTAGAGAATTATGGGAGTGTAGATAATGAGCTATAGTTTTATAGGCAGCCTATGGGGAGTAGATGTAGAAGTGGAAGGCACCTTCTGTCCCGGTGAGGCTGAGACAATAGATTGTCCCGGCTTTCTCCCCTCTTTTGAAGTGGAGAAAGTGGTGCATGCTGGGGAAGAAGTATGGCCTGATAAGCATGACATTGATGAGTTGGTAGAGCAAGCTTTTGAGGCCGCTACTAATGACATATTAGAGGATGCTGACAGCCACAATTACTAGGAGAAAATATAATGAATATGCAGGGGGTTACTAATGAGTATACATATTGAATTAGTGGAGAAATGGTTAAAGAATGGGGACTCTGTAAGCTTAGAAGAGGCACAAGCTAACGCTCGGGATGCTGCTGATGCTTCTGCTGCTGCTGCTTATCCTGCTGCTCTTGTTGTTGCTACTCATGCTGCTGATGGTGCTGCTCGTGCTATTCGTGCTGCTGCTAAGGCTCGTGCTAATACTGCTTATTGGGTATACAAATATAAGGAACTAACAAAATGATAGATTACAATGATGCAGGAGAAGATACGTCTATGTCTGTAGATGAGACATTAGAACAGAGAGGGAAACGTTATGGTACGTTTGTGAAGCACTCAGAGCTTTCTCAGAGCCTTCTACGCACTATCCGTACTCACTCTCTACTAAATGACAAACAGCTCTCAGATGTACACACAGAGGCTCTCACGATGATCTGTCATAAGATAGCACGTATAGTTAATGGTGATCCTAACTATGATGATAGTTGGAGAGACATTGCTGGCTATGCTACGTTAGTAGAGAAACATCTTAATGGAGAGGAAATCTAATGAATAAATATATAGAACTGGTTGAAAAGTGGTTGTCTAATAGAGATTCTGTAAGCTTAGAGGAGCTTGAAGCTAATGCTGATGCTGCTTATATTGCTGCTGCTGATGATGCTACTGATGCTGCTTCTGCTGATGCTTGGGCTGCTGCTGCTTCTGCTGCTCATGCTGCTGATGCTGCTTATATTGCTGCTGCTGATGATGCTACTGATGCTGCTTCTGCTGATGCTTGGGCTGCTGCTGCTTCTGCTGCTCATGCTGCTGCTGCTGATTGTATAGCCAAATATAAGGAGTTAACTGCATGAATAAGTATATAGAACTGGTTGAAAAGTGGTTGTCTGATAGATATTCTGTAAGCTTAGAGGAGCTTGAAGCTAATGCTGATGCTGCTTATGCTACTGCTTATGCTGATGCTGCTGCTTGTTATGCTGAGGCTGATGCTGCTCATGCTGCTGCTGCTGATTGTTATGCTGATGCTGCTGCTTATGCTGCTTATGCTGCTTATGCTGCTGCTAATGCTGTTGATACTGATTGTTATGCTGATGCTGCTGCTTATGCTGCTTATGCTGCTTATGCTGCTGCTCGTGCTGATACTGATGCTGCTCGTGCTGCTGGTTATGTAACCAAATATAAGGAGTTAACTGCATGAATAAACATATTAATGGAGAGGACGTATGAACGACAAAGATAAGGTGAGTATGTTTGACTCCCTCCTCATGTCAGATGTGCTTGACGGTTTGATCAGGGCTGAGCTTACGGTGTCTTACAAACTGGTTGAAGATGGGGATTGGGAGACTAAAGATGCTATAAGGAAAGTGGTTAAATATTACAGTAGTGAAGACCAATACAAAGAATTTGAGGAGACATACATTGAACGTGACAGTTAGGAAGGCTACTGATGTAGACTTAGTACGCTGGGGTTGTGAAATGACTATGCATGGTCAGACTTCCAAGGTGAGTATAGGTAAGATGGCTAGGGCTGAACATAGTCCTCTGCGTTGCTTAATGTATCAGGTGGAGCTACAAGGCATCCCCTCTTTTGTCTCCACACACTTAGTGAGGCATAAGGTAGGGGTGGAGCACTTTGTTAAGTCTATGCGAGATGACTTATACGTTGACCCAACTGCTGTAGTGGATAGGAACACCCCCGTTAACCATGGTATGCTTATTAATGCACAAGCACTAATACAGATGGCACGTAAGAGGCTCTGCTTCAAGAGCCATGCCAAGACAGTGGGTGTGTTAAGAAAGCTTAGAAGAGCCTTAGAGAGGGTGGAGCCTGAGTTAGCCCCCTTCTTAGTGCCTGAGTGTGTGTATAGGGGAGGGATGTGTCCTGAGTTTAGGGAATGTAAGCCTAGGTTATCTAATGTACTAAGTGCGTATGTAAATCCATATGAAGGAGAGAGACAATGAGCCTATTTCATGACCAACAAGAGTTTCTACAGGCTGGTGATGTGGAGGTGGGGACTTATAACTCAGAAGTATTGGCTTCTAACCTTATCTTTGAGGAGTTTGAGGAGTTTAGTGTGGAGCCTCACTACTTAGAACGTAGGGTAGAGGGTG
>Ga0209757_10000244_pt1 | contig 13329 bp, 23 predicted proteins | sample ETNvirome_6_1000_FD_185472 | JGI IMG/M metagenome (GOLD analysis project Ga0209757, IMG submission 185472) | Marine viral communities from the Pacific Ocean - ETNP_6_1000 (SPAdes) (version 2) | ecosystem: Environmental > Aquatic > Marine > Oceanic | place: Pacific Ocean | collected 2013-06-19 | reverse complement strand
CTATATTTTTAATTAACTTATAAATCTTTTTAGACTTTGAACGGACATCTAACTTCTCTTTACTAGTAGAGTCCCTGCCTAAGTTGGTATACATTTTACAGTCTATCCTAAGTAGCTCATCTATTATTTGCTTCTCCGTCCAAGAGGAGAAGTCCACTACTTTGTCTATATCATTATACGTATACTCCATTATAAAACCTTTTTAACTTTATCTCTATATCTTTCCCGGTGTTTGGCTTAGTCCTTTCTTTAACAATTTTCGTAAGGTTAGCAAACTTTTCTCCCTCCTTTGTAAGGGCTTGAATCTCAAACTCTAAGCTCTTGTTTAATAAAGATAGCTCTTTTTTTTGAGTTTCTAATAAAAATATTCGTTTTTTTAAATCGTAAATCTGATTCTTCCCATGTGTAGGGTCGTATCCTTCATAAAATTCTTCTCGTGCTCTGTGGTACTTATCCTTTAAATCTGAGTCATACTGCATCACATTTTGAAGTGACTTCCAATAGTGATATACCGTTGCGTGGTTTACGTTTAGTAGTCTCCCAATCTTAGTAGGACCAAACCCTAACTCTTTAAGTACATCGCAATAAACCATACGTGCATACACGTAGCTTCTTAGTCTTGTTGGTCTTGATAATTCAAGGTTAAACACCCTATTAACTATCAACCTTAACGTCTGTTCCTTCTCTTGTAGCATTTCCATTTGATGTAAGTGTTTGTTTTTTTGTAATTAAATCTAAATAATCATCTAACTCTAAAGGTATTATGTCTAAGTATATAGCCTTCTCCCCTTCTTGTTTTAAGTATTCTATTTCAAAGAAAAATGGAGGCTCTCCTTTTACAACGCCGCCTACAGTTTGATTTAACCCGCTTACACACGTTAAATATTCCTCATACTCTATAAGCTGAGTTAGCACTCCCCCTTGTATCATCTCAGGGTAAATACTAAGCTCCTCTATAAAGTATATATCAAACTTTAAAGTCCTACTCGCCTCTGTATACTTCCGTTTTAAATCCATAACCCTCTAACTCTTTTAGCCTATACTCCTGCAACTTAGATAACTTTCCCGTCGGTCTCTTAACCTCACTAAATAAGACCTCAGCGTTAGGTTTAAAAGCAACCAAGTCGGGAATCCCATTCTTATTAGTCTTAATTAATTTAAGAACATAATAACCTTGAGACTCCAACTCCTTGATTCTTTTAGATTGTATCTGTTGCTCTGTCATCTTATAAAGATACTAAATCTAAATCTTTTCTAGCGTACAAATCTATTGACACTAATTTAATGTCACCTTTCTTAACAGCTTTACATACTAACTTTCTTACATTTCTTTTAGATAAATTTCCTTTACCTAAAGTTATATAAACATCATTAAGGCTAAAGGGTCTAGTGCTTTTCTTTACCTTCCTTAAAAAAGAAGAATATGCATCAGTAGAATTGCTAATTGATACTGTCGTGTATCTGAGTTCGTTTTTCTTTTTCATAGTAAATCTTTTTTAAAATGTCTAAGGGTGTAATCTTTCTTTTTTGTTACAGCTTTATATATCTCAGACTCAATACCTCCTTTAGAGAATATCCAATAGACATTATTCTTAAGCCTATCCTTTGTCGTCATCCTGTCTCTAGATTGCCAATAACTCGTAGCACTAAAGTCAATGTTATAATATACTAAGCAGTCTGCGTGTCGTAAAGAGATTCCCTCTCTACCACTTACTATCTGAAGAGCTATGTTCTTATCAGTCCGTTCAAACGGACTAAGCTCAGTAACTAGTTGGTCTCCAAAAACCTCCTTTAAAGCATTAAGCTCTTCCTTAAACTTATAAAAGATTCCTATCTTCTTATCTTTAAAGTGTTCCTTAATAAACTCTGCCTTAGTATAATCTAATACCTTAGAGTTGCCACTCTCAAACTTTACGCTACCTGAGTAAATCTGATGTAGCTTCATCATTAGTTTAACAGGAGTGTCTGCTAGTACCACCTCATCAGTCCCCTGCACTACTAAATCTTTCTTAAGCTTATTAGCTAATGCGTAAGTACTATCGTTTAGCGTGACCTCTAAGACCTCTTCCTTAGTTTCGGTTACAAACCCTGCCTCTCTCTGAGTAAGGGCTATGGTGTAAGGTTTAAGCTCCTCTATGATAACATCTCTACCTCTAGAGTAATCTTTTATCATTAACCCGTTTATCCTTCGCTCCTTTACGTCTACATATCTATCGCAGAATCTATAGAAGTTTTTAAACGATTGGAAAGGATTACCTTTTATCCCATACACTTGATGATACATCTGACTATATGATTCAGGAGTTGGTGTCCCTGACAGGAGTATAACCTTTGCATTGGTCTTAAGTATTAAATCTCTTACAGCCTTTGCTCTCTTGTTTGGCTTAGGGAATGCCCCTAAACTATGCGACTCATCACATATTATTAAGTCCCATTTTAAGTTGGGAGATTTATGCATAGACTCGTAGTTTATTATAAACAAAGAAAAAGGTGCGGGACACAACTTATCGTAATCATCGCTGATTGATTGTATAGCTTTCTTTTTTGTTAGGAATAGAACATTCTCTACCCCTAACTTATTGCATATACCTAAACTTGTTAATGTCTTCCCGGTTCTAACCTCCATCGCTAAGTACACGAATCTCTTTCTATTAATTATGTTTGTGGCTCTATCAATTATATCCGACTGATAGTCCCTCCACTCTAATACGCCTACCATTCGTCCTCTACAAATATTGGTGTCTTATCCCCAACGTGTGAGCCTAAAACATTAAAACTCAGCCACTCTATTGCGTCTACGTATTCCATCCCTTCTCTAGTTGTAAGGATTTTCATACATTTTTTTATTGAGTAAACTAATTTTCTTGACTTATAGCTAACTCCAATAATAGCATCATCGAAATCATCTAGCTTTAAAAATTCCTCATCATCACCGTATTGTTCTAAGATGAGGTCTAACGTGTTTTGTTTTTTTAACTTACCCATTACTGTTGTAGTTTAATTTGTGTTGATGGTCTGCTCTTAATTATCATATACTTACCTTGAATATCTCTCCCTACCTCAGGTTGAGTTCCCTCTTTGTATAATGCGTAAGAAGTTAGCCATTTATAGAATCTAGTTCTTGATATTGTCATCTTAGCCTTAGGTGCGTAGTCAGGATATTCCTCTATAAACTCAAAGTATAGTTGCTGAGCGTTAAGCTTAATGCCTGTTATTAATGAGGAGTTATTCTCAACCCCTTCTATTAATCCACACCACTCAATAAAGTCGTGGCTTGTCTCGGCTGATAGCTGTCTGATTTTTAGATTAACAAACTGACTTTTCTGTAATCCATTGCCTAAATAATTCTGTAAGCAACCTATCATATAGTTATCAAAACTACACCAATCTCTATCGCTCCAATCTCCAAATATCAACTTCCCAAACTCATCTAAGGGAGTAAAGTTTTTATTGTAGTGCTGATGAAGTTCTAGTTCCCATTTACGTCGTGCGAATGAGTTACCTGCTCCTTTGATTGCATAGTTAGTGGTAATAGCAATCTTAGGAGACTTACTAAATGGTATCTTTATAGCGTCCTTGTTTTTCTTCTCTAAAGTTAACCCCTCAGTTACTACGCTGAATAATCTTTCGAAGTCGAAATGTTTTTTCACATCGTCAAACACAAGTATCTGTGTGTCTGCTGATACAAGTTGGTAAGCAAACGAACGCTCAAAAGCAAATGACTTCCCATCAATAGTCACAACCTTTTTCATTTGAGATAAAGCATTCATAAACAATCCTTTACCTGTTCCGCCCTCAGGATTATCTGATATAACCTCATCATTAAGTATAATTGCAGGGCAGTATGATAAGTTCTTGTGTGCGTGTAGCATAAATCCTATAGTACTCTCCATTGAATTAACACGAGCCTTGTCGCCGCCACATACATTGCTTATAAATGTTTTGTAATCACAGTCTACTACCTCACACACATTAAAGGTTCTATCTATTACGTGGTCTTTCCAAACGTAGCCACCTAAATCTAAATAGTCTATAGTATTTATAGCGTCCTTAGTTATGTGTACTGCACAATTAGTATAGTAAAGGTAGGCACTATCTTTAGTGTCAGCGATGAAGTATATATCAATAGTAGAAAGAAGTGTAAGAAAATCCTCTCTAAACAACCTCGTGTTGTCTGCGAAGTAATTGTATATACTTGAGTCATCCAACTCAATTAAATGCCCTAATATAAAGTCCTTGATTTCCTTCTCTGAAGTATGGTCTATAAGATTATTAGTAACCTTTACAAAAACATAATTCTTACTCCCTTCGGGACAATACTTATAGAATCCGTTATCTTCTAAAAAGTGCTTGAATAAGATGTGTATTATCTTAATCGTACCCCTATCATTCTTAGTCCAAAATTGTTTAAGAGACCCCTCTTCAGATACACGTGTCAACACCGCTTCTATTACATCGCTGTCTATATTTGACTCCTCCAATTGACAACGAATCTCTTTTTTTGTTACACCTCTCCTAAGTTTAGACTTGATGTTATTAACTTGCTCGTCATCCTCGTAGTATTTAGTCCCGAAGTTCTGAGCGTGTGCATATGCTGAGTCTATTGTTCGTGATATTTCGCTTAAAGAGAAGCTTTCATTAGCGTAGCTATTAAGAATGTATGATGCTAAACTTTTATTAACTCCGTAGTCATTAAAAGCCATAGCAAGTATGAATGCGTTCTGATTTCTTTGACCCTCAGCCATTGGGTATTTTTTCTCCCACCACTTTACTAATATTTCTACTATCTTATTCTCGTCTGTAATAGGAATAGTAGGAGCGTCCTTTACCACTGACACCTCTTTGTATTCTACATCCTCTATGATGTCCCATACAGATGAGTTCTCATTAAAATATAATAAAGGGTCAAATGATTCGTAACAAACTCTGCTTACATTCTTACAAGTCTTATCAAAGTATGGCGAATCGAAGTGATTCTCTAAAGAATTAAAGTAGTTAACGTGGTTGTCTACATCTTGCGGTATCTTAACTAATGCTTTAAGACCATTACCTGACGGAGATATGAACACTGAATAAACAAACTTACTCCTACTTAATCTTTCCTTGTCAGAAAGAAGCTCTTTTCTTTTCTCATACCCATCAAAATCTAAACATATCAATCCGCTATGCTCTGTTAAAGAGTTATCGTTTCGTTTAGTAAAAATTCCTGAAAAACAAATTGCGGGTAAAGTCTTCTTTAGTTCGTTACGTGAAGACTTATCTTTCTCTTGGCGGATACCTTTGACGATTTCTTTAGAAGACCCATCTTTTATCCTTTGCAGTACCACTCTAACCTCCCGATGAAAAGGAGTAGCAGTTTCTTTGATATTTTTAAATATCGTGACGTTTTTAGTGACCATTGTGTTTAATTTATGTTGGTTAAGTTTACTTAAGTGATTGATTATCAGTAGTGATGTTGATAATGTTAATTTTACTATTCAAATATAGGAATAAAAAATATAAATACCAATAAAAAATATATATATAGTATAGGGCTTAGGATTTTATATAATCCAACATTAAAAAAAAGAGTAGAAGCTAGTTCTACTCTCTTAATTGCAAGTTGTTTTTTATTGTAACTTGCGGTATGAATAAGTTTACAAAATTTATATATGCAACATTAATGGTAGTGGTATATGCTATAGCTCTCTTAGGCTAATCACTAAGCTTCTTAACTTTTCAAGACTTCTAATCTCAAAGGATTCTCCTAGAATAATTTTAAAATCTTTACTATCTGTTTCTATAGATAAAAACTCTATACCGTGTACATTTAATGTGTAGAATATAAATCCCGCATCGCCCATATTAGGCTCTTGATAAACTTCTTTAAACCCTAACTCTAATAATGATTTAGGTGTTATGTCGGACAAGAAAACGCCCATCTGCTTAACGGCTTTATCTAAATGTTCTTTATTTACTTTAGAAGAATAAAGATATTCAGTCTCATCCATAACGTGTGAAGACAAATCTTTTATCTCTCTATCTAAAGCCTCTCTATTCTCTTCCGCTTTCATATCGTTTGTTTTAGTTCTGAGCCAATTAGCCTTTCTATTCGGCTCAATTTGTCTTGATTATGAGCTACATTCAGGACATTAATGAGCTTTATTCCATATTCCGATATGCGATAATTACTCATCTCTTAATGCTACCCACACCATAAATGCGAGTACTAATATTCCTATTATCTCCATCTTACTCGTTCTTTAGTTCTTTGATTCTTTTATGTAACTTTTCATAAGTTGCGCTTAAATCCTTTTCTTCATATCTCCTGTTTTAGTTGGTTTTTAGTGATTATAACCATACGTTACGATACTATTTATTAGGTTATTACCTAATACAGTCTTATATATAACACAAAATAAGCTACATTGGTGCAAATATGCACCACATTACATATCTTCTCTCCACTCTTTGTAGGTAAAATAAGCACCCACAACAAGCATTACTAATAAAATTACTTTATACATCTTACTCTTGTTTTAGTAGGTCAAATGAAACCTCAAAGGGAGGGAAAAGCTCCTCGTTAAGACATCTCTTAAGCTCGGCTCAAATGACGCTGATTTTACCTACAGTCCCCACCGTAGGATTTTTTGCCTAGAGATTTTACATTACTAGGACTTTTACTTTTGCCCAACTCACGTATGGTACTCACGTTGCTGTAGGAGAAGGATTCGAACCTCCACGTAGCGATTAGCTAAAGGACAGAGTACTGTGCACAGTTGGTGGTCAACCCCAAATATCCTAAGTTTATTTCGTAATCTACACCTCCGAGACAGGAAGGTATGTCTGCCAATTTCATCATCCTACAATAAAGAGAGCATTAAAATGCTCTCTTGTTAATTAAAACGGTAGGTTATCATCCGCTTCTTCAGTCACCTTAGCCTTATCTGTGTTTGACTTAGGCTTATAAGTATCAAGCTCTATGTATGGATTACCACTACGCCCTACAAGGATGTTTAGGTTTACCCAACCACGTTCAGCTCCGTGTTGCTTAAGGAAAGGAATAGCATCCTCTACCTTTACTGCTACTCTCCCAACAACAAAGTCGGGTTGATTTTCTCTCGTTGAAAACGAGAATCCGTCTGCAAAGATTTTTTCTTTTTTCTCTGACATAACATATGTTTAAACCCCTAGTAATGAAGGACTTATCACAACTCTAGGGACGTTGCGATTCGTCATCTGTGTGAGTCCGTTTGAACGGACTAGTCAATGTAATCTTCAATATAATAGTCGTCAATAGACTCTGATGCATTATCTCCAAAGAAATTATGATACACCTCTATTGCTTTTTCTACCTTCTCTTCCCCTCTCTTAATAAACTCCTCAGTAGGTCTGAAGATGCCAAGCATATGAGTGGACTTATCAATGACAAGGAATATTAGTGGCTTACCAAATAACTCTTGGTATATGTACGCTTGGCTATCATAGTTGTACAGATAAGCAGACCGTTTAAACTTCTTAATGTCTCCTGTAGTCTTTAAATCCATAAGCACATCCCTACCTACAATATCTGCCTTTCCTTTCCACATAACCCCTTTAATTTCTTTTATGCTCGGCACTTCATACTCGTTACCTTCTGCATAAATCAAATCAAAGAAATCCATATTAGACTTCATTGTGTCTGTCCAAGATTTTATGTCATCAACCTCTCTATCAAGTAGAACAAAGTCTAAATCGTTATCGCTAACAAAGTCTTTATACTTCTTAGTATTACGTGAGGAAACGTCAAGCGAGATAGTATCCTTAGCCTTCTCAGGTTCAAGGATTATCTGATGGAACACTCTGCCTTTAGCAAATACGGGATTATCCGCCCTTGACACCCCAAAATCCTTTGGATTACCAAGTAATGCACTGATGTCTGAGTTAGAGAGATAGTTTTTACCTATCCCTCCATAGTACTCAGCATCGTCTCTAAGTTTTTCTATAATCTCCATCATCTTACATTGCCTTTTCAATCTCTTTCTTGATAGATACCTTAATCTTGTATTTCGTCTCAAGGTTTTTAACTATCTGCGTAAGTCCAAGACTCTTATTAGATGCTATGTATTTCATGACCTTAACCCAATTGTCATCGCCTATCTCTAATGTAGTCTTAAGTTGAGCAATTTTCTTTTTAGATTTGTCAGCCGTAGCGGTTGTTAGTTCGGGAACATCTTCTCCCGTCCATAAAGATAACCCTAACCCGTGCATAGCAATAGATTTAGCGGTAGACCTTTGGATGGCTTTATTAACATCCATAGACGTAATCTTATCTAAAGGTATAGAGTTATTACGGAAATCCATAATAGGTAGGTAGTCAATATGCTCTAAGTCATCCACGATAATGCCGACTTTTACGTAGGCACTATTGCCATCTGTAAAATAGTTTAGCTCTGTAGAAGCTGACTCGTATACAACCCTCTGTGCAGATGGGTATTGAGTCTTTAGCATATGCCAAGCGTTAGCCCACGATAGGTAGTCTAACTTTCCTTTACGCTCAATCTTATCTTTGATAGAGAGCGATGCTAGTGTAGTGTAATTGTTTTTACTCATTGTGTTTAATTTAAAAGATTAAGTTTTTTAGATACCCTAGTGTACCTCTGCATAATATTCTTTCTACGCTCGTGTAGATAGTCTATATCTTTCCGCCCCGAAGAGCTATTTATAACTTCCTTGACCTTAGAGTCAATTGCTTCAAGTTTTCTACGATAGTTAGACAAAGCTACAATATAAATACCATATCTCCAACCCTTTACGAGAAAATTCTCGTACTCACTTAAGGATATTTCCTCGTAGTAATCTCCTCCTTTGGTGGTATTAAGTATCTCTATTTCACCCGACTCCCTATCTCTTACTATCTTCACTCCAAAAATTACACGTGACTCTACATACGTGTCGTCTAAGTCTCCCGCATTCTCGTCTACCCTAGCTTCATCGAACACCCAATCTAACCCACGCATAACTCAATTCTTTTAACGATAATGTTATAGTCTTTATCTGTGTCTATCTTTTCCTCCATACACTTTATTCCGTGAATGATGGTGGAATGCGTAATAATATAGCCGTTCTCTTTCATAAACTCCTCTATGTATCTAATACGCATTGGTCGTGTAGCACATAAATAGTAAAGCATATGTCTAGCGTCTACTCGCTCTCGCTTCTTTGACTTTTTAAATAAGTCCTCCGTCTCCATACGAAACAAGTCCGTGACAAGCGAGACGTACTGATTAAATATTTGTCTTTTCATGGTCGTCAATTGAAATCATTAATAATATTAGGTAGCCACATAAATCAAACAAAGTATCCTCTGTTTTATCTGACATCCCTACGTTCTTTATCCTTGCTAACTTGTCATCTATACGTGAGCATAGAGAGTCGGTAGCATTACCCTTATTGAATATGTTTAAAGGCTCAAGAGCCGAGTTTCCATAAGCTCTATTCTTTTCTAGCAACATATAACCCACTTGTGCCACCTTCTCGTTTATCTGTGTGCATCTATCCTTCTTGTTCATTTATAAGCTCTTTAATGTGGTTAAATAAGGTGTGTTCTACGTGTTCAAGACTCTTGTCTTCGTGCCAACCCCAAGAGAATTTATTTTTATCAATAAACTCTATGTGGAAGCCTCCTAAATATCTACAGACAGACTTTGTTCCTTGAGTTAACTTCTCTTTAGGATGCCGGTCAAGAAAACTCGCTGAAGGCATAATGCGTCCGGTCTCTATAAATGCTTTATGGTCTAAATCTTTAAGCTGACCTATAATGTTTTGAGATTGCAGAACATAGTTTTTGTCAGGATGCTTACACATCTTCTCTGCAATTATATCTTTAAGTATTAGTTCTCTTATCGTCTTCATCCTCTAAAGGTTTAGTAGTGTTAGTGTTCTGTGGATTGTATCGCACCATCTCCCACGCAATGTAGAATAAGATTAATGCGATAGGTATTATTAAGACAAAAAATAAAGCCACCATTAGTCTATCTCGTTTTGATTCATTAATAATACATCCCCAACAATAGTCTGTGATGCTAGTTGCGATGCCTCTACGTTTCGTGATAAACTCCGAATAGCACCCTCTTCATTTACTACTAGCATTTTATTGTCGGCTAGATATACAAGTTCAATGTATCCTCCAACCGCAGATTGCATCCCGCATAATGTAATGTCGGCGTAATTCTCTTGACGAGTTCCGTCTGATTTAATTAATGTAGCCATTGTGTCTGTGTTTAATTAATAAGTATGTACAAATATAGTACAAGATTTGTTTAAATCCAAATTTTAGTTAAAAAAATAAGAGTCCGTTTGAACGGACTCTTATTGTAATGTCTTTGACTATCTTTATCCTTCATGAAATTCCGTAGCAGGATTATTAACCCTAAGCAGATAGCCCCTCACTCCCCAAGACATCGGAGAAACCAATTAGCTACGTCACAATATTTTTAAGGAGTCAATAGGTTTTGTGCGAAAGTATTATCGGCAGTAGCTATTGTTATAAGAGTTTAACTGCAAGTCACTCACACTCCTTAAATAAATATAGTGTATTTTTTTTACTCTTCCAAGTTATTCTCCAAATTCTTTCGATGGCTTCAGTTTCATATCTACCCCTCTGTCATAAATGGCTACTTGTATCTGTTCCATTATCCAATCGTCAGTTAAGACGCTATATAGTACTTCTTGAGCCTCATCTTCCGTGCATTCAAACTTGCACATAACGTCATCAATATGCCAAAGATTATCTACAAAGCATCCGCTATTCTTTAATACTTCTTTTGCTTTTTCTGTGTCCATAGTTTCTAAGGTTTAGTGTTAATCAATATCTTAGTCCATTTCATGTTCTTCCCTACAATCACCACATATGTCGCAGAAGTGGTGGTCTTCTTCAGTCATTGGTTTCTCACACCATTCGCATTGTAAATCTTCCATAGTTTCTAAGTGTTTTGGTTATGCTCCTTAATAAACTCTACTACTGCTTTGTAAGTCTCTTTACGTGAAACAACTTGCAACGCTTGTGCGATTGAAGAGTATGATGTGTCTATTACATCTCTCCCATCAATAAGGTTGTTGTGTTTCTCTAAACATTTCCCTACAACGGGCATAAGCCAATCCCATGAGGTATGAAATTGTAATTCCATAACATCCCCATTGTCTAATTGTAGATTAGATAGGTGTAAATTAGGTGGTATAGTGGTTAAAGATTTGGTATTCCACCCCATAAATTCTGCTATAAGTTTATTAGCGTCAACATACTTAACGAGCTTTGGGATTAGTTTTATCTCTACTTCCTCATCAGATTGGCATCCTTCTTCTAGTCTAGTTCTTAGATAATTCTCAGCCTTAACTTCGTCGTATCCTTTAGAGGTTTCTATTCCTTTATCAACCTCAAGCCCATCATTATTGTAGACTTTGTATTCAAATTCGTATCTGTAAATGTTCATAGTTTCTACTTGTTTTTGTTTAATAACTTACTCTAGATACGATTACTTCGTACTCATTTTCATTGGTGCATACCAAACTGATTTCGAAGTTTGAGGTATACGTTTGATTACCGAGAATGAATTGATTTCCGTTAACACTCATATCAGCACCGTAATTAAGTGCCTCACTGAGGGTTTCTATGCACCCATCGTATTCTCCCTTTGGGAAGAATTTATCGAATAGGACTTTAGAGCATCGCTCTGCTTCATTTTTAAATCCTAGTGATAGGGTATCTGCTCTGAAATACTCTTCATTTTCTAAAAAATCTGCATCAATTTCAAAAAATGGCACGAACATCTTATCGTTACACCCATTGATTGCGAATTGAATTACTTGTAAGGTTTCCATATTTTCTAAAAGTTTTCTACCTCTGCCATAGTGTACCAATCGTTACACCCACTGCAATGGTATTGGTTAATAGTGTCGTCAAATTGTAAGTCTTGAAAGCAAAACATACAATCTTTCTTGTCTGATTTAATATACTCATCGTCCCTAAACGTGGTAACCTCGCTTGGTGTATTAAATGGCTCAAAGCCATCCCATATACTCGCTTGACCACTCATAGATGATAAGTTAGAATGGTACGTGTTTGAGACAGTCGGTCTAATGCTCTGAGCGTAGCTCTTGTGCATTTTCGTGTTTGAGTCTACTTCCTTAGGATTAAAATACAACCAACAAGTAATAGTCTTACCATCTTTTAGCGTGATAGGAATCTGCTTTCGGACATACCACTTAGGATGACCTTCAAGTAAGTCAATATCGTTAAAGCTCTTGTCTGATACCTTGAAAACGTCAACCTCTACATTATGACCTACACCCTTTTCGTCTACCATATAAGGTAACCCTTGTACTAGTAAAGGATATTTATCTTTAGTTACTCCCGAACCTACATACTTCGCTGAGCGTAGGTATGTGTGATAGTTGCTATAACCCTTCTTTAAAGTACCATATACCGCAATCAAATTGTCTTGCAGTACATTAGCCTTAGAGTACCATATGCCATCTTTGTATGTGTACATATCTCTGTTGTATATTTGGAACGAACGTGTACGTGTGTTGAATGAAACGAATCGTGATTCAAATTGTTCTAACTCACTCTTCCACAAATATCGTGGCATCTGTCCTAATGAAATTGCTAATGCTTTTGAGTCACACATCTGAGCATTACCCATACCCTTAATTGTCCCATTCATCATTAACCACTCATCCTTATTGTTTCCGCATTGGAATGGATGAGTATTCTCTCTGTTAATTGCTCCAACAGTAGCATACCTAAAGTGAGCAATAAATGGTCTCTCTGTAAGTAGTAAGTTGTAGTCTTTTGATTTGTGGTAGGTAACCTCGTAGGTATCTAACCATAAAACTCCTAACCCGTGAGGATTAATTTTAGACGATGTCTTCGCAATCTCACGAGACATAACATCTTTCTTCTGCTTAATAATAATAACGCACATAATGTTTGGATTGTTTGTGAGGAGTCCGTTTGAACGGACAGACCTCTGATTAATTGTACTTGATTTGTACAAAGATAAGACGAATATTTGACATAGCCAAATTTATCTGCCCGAATCTATAGCTTTTTCTGTAACTATCATTCCCTGACTCTTAGCCTTCCTCTCTAATGCGGGAAAACAAGCAATAAATAGTTCTTCTGTTTCAAATGTAGCAACCCACTCTGCGTGGTTATCGCTCTCAAAAAATACTTCGTAGTACATACCGTTTAGTTTTTGTTATTACAATCGTTACACTCATCTACATCTCTATCTTCGCTATAGGTATATTCATCACACTCCTCACTACACGAGCCACAAATAAATTTGCTATTCTCCTCAGCCTTAA
>Ga0209757_10000243_pt1 | contig 13374 bp, 16 predicted proteins | sample ETNvirome_6_1000_FD_185472 | JGI IMG/M metagenome (GOLD analysis project Ga0209757, IMG submission 185472) | Marine viral communities from the Pacific Ocean - ETNP_6_1000 (SPAdes) (version 2) | ecosystem: Environmental > Aquatic > Marine > Oceanic | place: Pacific Ocean | collected 2013-06-19 | reverse complement strand
CCACCTGCATACATTCCTGCTCTAGCTTGCTCTGCAAATTTTTCAAAGGACATTGGCTCCAGTCCCATTTCTTCCATTTCAAAAACATATTTGTCATATTCGTCTCTTAGTAAAGGGTCACCACCATTACTTAATCCTATTCTTCCACCTTGAGCTGCATTAACAGGTTTGAAAGGCCAAACATTTTCTCCTCCTCTTAGCCTCATCATTTCATTATAGTATTTTAGTTTATCTGCTTCGTATTTAGCTGAACCGTCATCCTCTTCTTTTTGTTTCATGAAGAAAGGTAGCACTGAACTTGCACCGATTGCTAGTTTGCCCCAATCAAATCCACCACCATACTTCGCTTTCTCACCTGCTTTTGCTATGTTTTTCATAAATAATTTATTTTTTAGTGTTTGTCCCAAATTACTAGACATCATATTTCCAAGAAAACCTGACCCCTTCATTCCTGCAAAAGGACCCCAGCCCATACCAAACGCACCAAGACCACCCAGCAACGCCATCTTACCTAGTGGACTTTTAAAAACTTTCTTTGCAGCTCTTCCTATTTTTTTGAATATACTTCCTAAACCGTAAGCTCTTCTTCCAGTTTCAGTATCCATGATACCACCATAAGCTCTACCTATTCTTCCGCCGTGAGCCCAAGTTGTTCGGCCCATGGTTCGTGGGTCTACTCCAAACTGTTGGCCCCATGCTAAGTTAGCTGCTGTTGGATCACCTCCTACATAATAATCTTTAAAAGGTAAACCTGTACCTTTAAGACTGTCTTGAAAAGTTGGATCAGTTGGCTCCACTGGTAAAGTAGGTGAAGGAGTAGTTGGACCACCAGGAGTAGTTGGACCACCAGGAGTACCTCTGTGACCACCATCACCACGACCCGGATCAACAAAAAATTTTCTTGTAACAGGGTTCCATGACATATCTGGAGTTTCTTGTTGCGCCCATCTACGAGGTTCAAATTTTTTCATTCTCTCCATGAAGGACAAATCTCCTGATGCTTCTATATCCTTAATGGTATTTAGATAATCTTGTATTTGATTTTTAGCTAAGGTTGGTGTGCCAAGATATTTACCAAGAAAATCTAGAGATGTTACTCCTGTTTTGGCTGCATATTTAGGAATAAAACCACTCTCCTCCCATTTATCTATTGTCTTTTGATCATATAAAAGGTTTCCTTCTTTATCTTTCTGATCTTGCCATCTTTCTACTAGCGATGCACTTCCAAGTTCGTCCATTGCAGGATGTTGAGGACTAAGTGTACCTAACCACTCCTGTATATCTTCAGCTGTAGTTTCACCTACTTTAAAATCTGTATATCCTTTTTTATTTAATCTATTAATTACTGCATTTAAATTTTGTTTTTTTAAATAATCTATTTGTCTTGTATCTTTTTTAAGTTTCCGTTGATATTTTCTTCCTGTTTTTTCTATTTTCTTTTTTTCTTTTTCCTTTTTTTTAAATTCTTTTTTTGATAGGTCCTCTATTTTATCTAGTCTTGAAGGATCTGCATGTACACTTACATAATCTCGAGCATCTGCATCTTTTCCTCTCATTTTTTCTTGTAAATCTCGAACGTCTCTTGTTACTTGGGCTCGATCTTTTTTTGTTTGCCCTGTTTCCTCAAAAGGATTTCTCCCACGATATCCGGGTCTCCCTGGTCCTGATTTAACTAGCTGTGATATCCCACCACTATTTTTTTGAATTCTACTTCCATAGGTATCGGTCCAGTCTCTTGCGATTTCTGGTTCGTTAGCCCATAGGTATCTTCTTTGCTTCTCTGATTGAAAAGGCACTAGATTCCTCCTCTTAAACTTTCAATTCCTCCGGGCATTTGTTGTTCCATGTTCCCTGGTCCAAGGCTCCCGATTCCTTGTGCTTGTTCTGGGCCTTGTGCTTCGTCCTGTTGCATTTGCTGTAGAATTTGTTTCCAAACTCCACTTCTAAAAAATTCTTCAAAACTTTGAAACTGACTTTGTTGTTCAGGACCTAAAGCTTCCCATATTTGTTGAGCAATTCTCTGTGCTTGTTGGTGTTGTTCTGGTGGTGTAGGACCTTCAGTCCCGCTATATCTAATAGAAGGAGCGCCTGTCTGTAATTGTTCTGAAATATTAATATCTGTTATAGCCATATTTATCCGTGTGTTTAATGTTGAAGAGCAGGTATTTTTCCTGAGTATTTCATACTACTTGGTTTTTGCGAATAAATCAAGAGCTGGCATGATTACTTTAACATCTCTTCGTACGTCCTCCTCTGGGATATTAGCTGCTTTTAAAGCTGCTTCATCCTTATACTCTACTCCTGTTTTTTTATTAGAAATTTTAGTTATTACTTGAGCATCGTTGAGCTCTATATGTGGTACTTCCTTATTATTAATAATCACTGTTTTCATTATGTTGTTACCTCTTTTTTAATGTTTAGATAGCTGACTCCAAAATCAAATGAATCTCCGCTACCTGCTTTAATTGTAAGGGTTGTACCCCCTACTACTATTAACGGTTGGGTTAATAATTCCTTTGTAGTATTGGCATCTAAAGCTTCTGATTTAATAGCTGTAAAAGCATTATTAGTAACAGTTACACTAGGAGTCCCAGCTGATGTAACTAAGATAGATTTAATAACATAGGTTTCACTAACTAAAGGGTTACCTGCACCAAAAGGATTAAGTTCCGTATTGGTAGTATCGTCATCTATTCCTGCAAAGTCGTATTGGTTTACTACTGCCATTAATATAAAAAGAAACTTCTAGCTTCTATCTCCTGTTTTAATTCTTCCTGAAAGGTAGTGTTTAATTTCTCTAAGACGGCATCTAAATCTCTTACTAAAGAGTGTGCTACATCTGCTTGATACTCATCGCTTGCTCTGGTTAATGATTGAACTATCTTGGCCATTATCTTCTTCCTCCTGCATGTACATCTAACCTAAAAGTTCCTAGTTTCCAATTGGAATCTATGGCTGTATTAGATATCTTTACTGCAACCGATCTACCTCTTGCCCTACACGATTGATAGTTAGTGGCCGAAGTAATAGTGAAAGGTCCTAGGGTAGAGCTCGCTGCTGTTTGATTAGGGAAATTTCTTAAATCTAATTCAACTATTGTATTTCCAGATTGAGTTATAAAATCTGGTAAAAATCTACTCACTCTCATCATGAATTCTCCGTCTCCTCTGAATGTAATTCCTCGTTGTTGATCTTGAGTAATATCAAAATCGCCTGAAAGAATATTAGCAGGGATAGCAGCAGTCACTCCTCCTTTAACTTGATTTAAACCTGTTTCGTGTTCATAGTAAGTTGAAATTCCATCTGTGTTTCCTACTGTATCACAGGTGTCGGTACCTGCATCATAGGCTGTAGCATGAGGTAAACCAAATACAGCAGAATCTTCCCAAGTTGTTCTAGGATATAAACTGTTTGCATTAGTATACCAAATAGGTCTTTGTGGAGTTGAATCTAGATAACTATAAACTACACATCTATTTACAACATTGGAACCAGCGGTTGGGTAAAACCACATTACCTCTCCGAACAAGTTATTAATGCCACAATAAATGAATTGATTTGAAGTGGTGTTAATGTCATCGTAAACATAGTCTTCAACCAAACAATCCATCGATTCTAATTTACCAGTAAATCTAAAGAAACCATTATCAGACATCCAGTATGCAGCACCATCCACCTCGACAGATGCATTCTTTCCTATCAATCCACAGTTGGTACCTACTTGTTCATAGGCGAAAGTAAAAGGAGTTCCTACAAATCTCATGGTAAATAAAGATGTATCCGTCCATACATAAATTGCATTTCTACCTAGTTTACCTCCCATGATCCGTGAGCCAGCAGACAGTCTTTGTGTGCCAGCACTATTGATTGCAGTAGGTGTCCAATCCGTTATGTCCTCTTGATTAGAGAATCTAATAAACATATCATCTTGCGTGGATGTGTCTCCAATCGTGGTTTCTGTTCCAAATAAAACTAAGTGACGATCCGGAGTAGAGATCAACATATCTCTTGATGCTGTTGGTGCACCACTAACAATTGTTGCTCTTATTGCTGTGGCATTTGATAAATCTGAATCCCATTCAAATACGGCTCCATTAAAAATTAAAGCTAACAGAGTACTTCCTAAATTATCCAAAGACCATAGACCGGGCTCTGCAATTTTATCCGTTGTAGAAGAGGCTTGTCCCCATCCACTATAGTCAGTAATATCCGTAACGGTCGCTCCATCAGAATGTGTAGCTTTTGTTGTTCCATTAATTTCTCGAACAACTCCAGTTAATACATTTGAACTAATTCCAGTATAACTAATATCCTCTGTATCTATTCTTATTTGACTAGTTCCACTAGTAGGAAAACCTAATGAACTGGTTAGTGTAATACCAGCCGTTGCATCCGGATCGGTGATGGCTCCATTTAAAGTTGTCGTTTGGGGAGCTGTTACAGTGCCACTGAATTGAGATATACCCCATCCAAAAACACCAACCTGTTCAGCTGGTCCTACTGGATAGTACCACTTAACAGATAGATCCCCATCAGCAGCAGTTGCGCTTGCAGTAGAGCCCATAGTAATAGTAACTGATGTAGCATCTACTACTTCAGTTATCATAAAAGTTTTATCATCAAAATCAGAGGCTGAATAACCTGAACCTGTAGGAACAGTAACATTTTCAAGAAATAAAATGTCCCCGGCTGTCATGCCTGTGGTAGAGGATAAAGTAATAGTAAGAATAGCAGAACCTGAACTACAAGATAGTTTATCGACTAGTGCTCCAAAGTCTGTTTTAATTGGGTGAATATCATAATAGGCTTCGCCCGTGTAAGCGTATAAAATTCTATTAGTTCCAATGATGGCATATTTAATACCTTCTTTGTTAACCATCTGATGAAGAGCCCGAGCTGCGCCGGTTAAAGAGGTACTTCCTAATTGAGCCCAACCCCCTATTTTTTCAGGAGTGCCATATCTAAAGCGAACGTTTTCACCTGAAGTCCATTGTGCTTCAGCTCCAGTAGGAGTAACTTGTTTATTGAATCCGGGTAAAAAACCTATTTTTTGTAGCATAGTATTTATCTTATATATTAGTTATAATTATAATAAAAGCCACAAAATTTACAGATTTTACAGCTTAGTCAATCGAGTATGAGATCCAACTTGACCTCGTAACATAACATTAAAAGATATGGAGTATCTATTTTCTGAACCAGAATATTCTACTATTTCATGTGTTAAATAGTTTCTAAATAATATTAAACTACCAGTAGGAGGTGAAAGTATATACCAAGTAGAGTTATATTCATTATATTCAGTTGAATCAACACACCAAAAATTGCTCATATTGTTTTCTCTATTAAATCTAATTTGTGAACCTGAATGAGGATAAAAAACACCACTTACAAAACAATGGCTATGATAATGTTCATCACCTTTTCCTTTCGGTGGAGTTTGGGTTGCCCATGATTCTACAATCTCAACCTCAAGTCTCTCAGGTATTTTCATTTTATCATGAATAAAATTTTTACATGCATTATATATTTGTTTATTTAAATCAGGAAAAAAATCTAAAACATTTCCGCAATCACTGAATTTAATCATACTATGACCACTTTGATAATATTTTAATTTTTTAATATTTTTTAATATATCTACACACTCTACATCTAAAGCGTATCTTCCTACAGGCTCTGCAAATAAAAATAAATCGTTATTTTTCATTTGTTAATTATTTGATTCCAGTTTAAATTTTTTAATAATTCTTGTAAAGGAACATCTATTATATTGTTTAGTTTTAAATAAGAATTTAATTCTTCAGTATCAAAAATAATCCATTGATCTTGTGTTTCAAAAACTGTTTTATTAGCTTTTGTATTAAAAAAACCTATTTTTTCTAAACGACTACCTGATTGAACTAAAGATCTTATATCAAATTTAAATAATTGATTTGACTTTAAAACCCTACCTTTAATATCCCATCTTTCTTTTTGTGATTGCTCTTTAGAAGGATAAGAAATGTCTGTTAAATATTTAATAAATCCTTTAAGCATTTTTAAAATAAGAAGGTAAACCAATATGCATTCTAGTATCAAACATATTATCTTTAGCTCCCGGTGTATCCTGATTATTATAATGTAAAAATACTTGAACACACACGTCTCCTTGAAAAGGTTCTCGCCAATGTTCTAGTTCACAACCCCTGTAGATCAGCATATCTCCTGGTTTTAAGTTTACTTTAATTCCTTTGAGTCCTTCTTTACCAGAAGGTTCTATAAAAATAGGCCATTTATCTCCACCTAAATTTATCGTCGTAGATATCTCACAGCTAAATCTATCTTTATGTCTTTTTAAAATATCCCCATTTTTATAAATTCTGGCAAAAGAATAAGCAGGGTTTAATTTTAATCCTGTAGTTTTTTCCATAATAGGTTGACATTTTAACATTAAAGTTTCCATAGCGATATCTGCGTAATTAGAATAGGTTCCTGGCATCTGATCGTTATCAGTTTCATAGTAACCAAACATATGTTCAAATGGAGAAAAATATCTTGTTTGAAGACAGGTATCATAAACTTGTTTTTTTATTAAAAAATAATTATATAAAAATAAAGCAAAGTCAGGTTGAATTGCTTCTCGAATAACTACATATTTATTTTTTTTAAATTTTTTCATTTGCTCTCACCGTAAAATGTATAAATCTAAAAGGTTTAATTCCATGGTCAACTACATATTCATGTGAAATATATCCTGGAATAAATAAAAAAATTCCTGGCTGAACTTTAAAATGTACTTTATCAGAGGCAGAAGTTACTGCTTCTAAATTTTTTTCTTTTAATTTTAATACTCTAGCACCATTTCTAGGATCTTGTAATGCAGGACAAGAAGTTTTTTCAGAAGCTTTTAAAAAATAAAAACCACTAACATGAGTGTTGGGATGTACATGTCCTGTATGATGGCCGCCTCCATTTTTACAAAATTCTTGTACCCAACTTTCAATAACCTGAGTATTATACAAAGACATATCAAAACCTTGTTCATCTAAAAATTTTAAAGATGTTTCATTTACGTATTTATGAAAATCATTAAAACGATTATCTTCTAATAAAGACGTTGAGTGATAAGAAAAACCAAAATCATTGGTTTGTTTGCTTATTTCTTTAAGACGATGTTTTGCTTTATCTATATATTCATCTGTAATTTTAATTAAAGGTTCTAACAAATTTTCTTTTAATTCAAACCAAGCAGGGGTTTCAAATAATATTTCTTTATGCATAATTATTTCCCATATTCCATGCTACTAAACTATATCGAGTTCCTTTCGTGACTGGTGTTACTCTATGCCATATAAATGAAGGAAATACAGCAATAGATCCTTGTGGCACAATCTCTTTAACACTAACTACGTGATTTTTTGAATCTCTTTCATCAGGATCATAGTTCCTGTAATCGAATTCTAATTCACCACCGGTGTATTCAGATCCATCGGTTAAGTGACACGTTAGTGAAATTTTTCTGATTTTTTTACCTTCATTTCTTATATCACAATCCTGATGCCAACCATAATGTTGATTAGTGTTATATTTTGTAAATTGAAGATCTTCAGCAAAATCCAACTGAAAGTTCCATCCTGCTTTTTGATTGGCTTCTTTAATATAAGGTACTATTTCTTTATAAATCCAGGGATCATTCAACCAAACAACATTAGAATTTCTTTTTTTATAAAGAATTTTTAAATCATTTTCACTAAGATTATCCTTTCCTCCAAAAGTTCCTGTTAGTGCAATTTTTTCTTGTTTAGATAAAGCATATTGGATTACTTCATTACAAAATTTAGAAGATAATGCTTTAGTAAAATAATAATAACAATTTTTTAAAACCATATTAAATTCTTCTATTTTCAACTGCGTTAAATTTCATATTTCCTTTAATGTTTGAAACAAAACTAATTAAAGTTAATCTATCTTCTTCTATGTTAGATTCAATAAATTTTTGAGCTGCATGAAAATGATGGCTATCCAAAGCAATCATTCTATTAAATCTTGATTTAATATTTATGGTTTCTTCAAATTTTGAATTATTTTCATTTAAATAGTAATCATCATTAAATTGTTTATTTTTATAATTATAATTTTTTTTATCTGAATGTATTTTGTGCATCGAATGTGTTTTGGGTTCAAAAATAGATGTTCCACATTCTTTATGTTTTGATAAATAAATAATAAAAGTTATGTCGTGTCCTACATCCTGATGCACCCATCCTTTTTGTGTATATAAACTTGAAATTTTTTGAAACACTGTTGTGGCATTATAACTTACTTGTAGTTGAGGAGAGGGGTATAAAGAAGCTAGCAATTTAAAATTTACATAATTAAAAAAATGGGAATCAATTTCTAATAAATTTTTAGATCTAACACCTGGATATAATCCTTTAGCTGCAGCACCATCGTCCCAACTTTCATTGGCAGTTTCATCATAATCTAATGAATTTGCAAACTCGACTATTTTATCTGGATAATTAAAAAAATTGTCAAAAACTAAAGTAGGAATTAACATTTTAAATTTATTCTTTCGTTCATAACGGTCTAAAATATTTATAACTTAAATAAATATTAAAGTAAATAATAAAAGTCTTTAATTAGGAAGCATCCCAAGAAGATGTGTCTGTATTCCAAATAAATAAATTTTTAGGATCTTCTCTATCGTACGCCATCCATCTTATATTAGATTCATCCCAATGAATAACATAGAATGTATTAGACTCACCATATGCAATCACGGTTGGGTATGCAATGGGTGGTTCCCATAATCCTGTCGTTAAATCTTTAACAAAACTAGCTTCCGATTTAGGGGGAAAGAATAATTGATTTACAGAATCCCAAGTATATCCAATACCAGCATAATTTCCTCTAAAAGCTTTTGATTGATCGGGTCCTTCTTTATAATCTTCAACTGTTATTTCTTGATTGTTTTGATCTATAATTGTTTTAGTTCCTTTAATATGATATTTACCACAACGAGTATTGTAAGAAGTTTGAATCCATTTATTAGCTGGCCAGTTGTTATGAGTTTCTAAATGAGCTTGTCCTGCAGCTTCTGTTAAGGCATCAGAGTCATTAACAGCTAATACTGTAAGTACTAAACCTTCATCATCTATTTTTGCAAAATGAGCCATTATTTAAATTGGTATCTAATAACTACTGTCCCAGATCCACCGCCTCCACCTTGCATTCTTGCATGACCAGAGTTTTCACTTCGACCGCCGCCTCCGCCGCCGCCAGTGTTTGCAGTTCCAGGGCTTCCATTTACATTTCCACCTGCTCCACCTGCTCCACCACCGCCAGTAGTAGTACCGCCGCCACCAGCACCGCCGCCGCCACCGCCGCCTTTAGTTTGAGTCGGTCCATAAATTCCTGAAGGGGCTCCAGCTCCTCCGGTTCCACCACTTCCAGGTCCTCCAGTACCTCCTGTGCCATTGCCACCGCCACCGCCACCGCCAGCAACTGAATCATCTTGTCCGCCATTATAAGCAGGACCGCCAGCATTTCCTTGAGGGACTGGGCTTGTAGGGGGTGTATTTCCAGCAAATCCAGCATATCCTGCTGGGTTACTGTTGAATCCTCCGCCACCGCCGCCAGATCCTCCAACTGCAGCAGCATAGTCCCAGCTTCCAGCTACACCGCCACCGGCAGAAGTAATACTTGAAAATGTAGAAGGTGATCCGCTAGTTCCTGCAACATAAGGTCCTTGACTTGGTATTCCTTTTCTTCCTGTTCCTCCACCACCGATAGTAACTGGATAACTTCCTGGTGAAGCTGATACTGTTAAAGATCCTCCAGAGTATGCTTTTGGGGCAGACCATGGCGCGCAAGCTATAATGGATTCTCTATATCCACCAGATCCTGCACCTCCACCAGCGGTATTAACTTCAATAGATCCACCGCCTCCGCCTCCTCCAGCAATAACTAAATAATCAACTTTATCATTTGTAGCGGGTACACAAGAGACAGAAAAAGTTCCCGGTCCGTTAAATGTATGAATTTTGTAATCTCCAGACTCTGTTTCACAACCGCCTGATGCTACAATATATTTATCTCCACCACCAGCAAATCCGAAACCTCTTGCCGACGCTGCTCCTCTTGTTCCTAATAAAGGCATAATATTATTCTCCTTCTACGCAAATTGAGTTATAGACGCTAGGACTGTGTAGGCTGCGTCACCTGTTTTGATAACAGTGTATTGATATGCATCAATTGAATTAGCATTTCCTTCAGTTGGGGCTGAACCGCCCTGCCATTCTGTTGTAACACCTGATGTAGTTCCATCTACTTGAACTACATCATTTCTGTATTCAGAACTACCGATAGTCACTAAAAAACAAATCGTCATAGATTCGCCCGTAGCCATAATTGTGTTTAGAGCTGTAGAACCATCTCCTCTAATGTTTAAAGTCCAGTCAGCACCAGCATCACCTGTAAAATATTGAACCGATTGAGTTAATACATCAAAAGTATCACTGGTACCTGCTGATGATGCAGCTACTGTAATTTTCTCTGCAACGGATTGAATTTTTCCTTGACCAGTAATTGTGAATTTTCCGTAGCCATTAGGAGCCATAGTCATGGCACCGTTAGCTGCGTCTGTAATTGTAAATGTTCCGGAGTTTGTACCACTGTTTGTACTTAAAACTAAGTCAGTAGTTCCACCAGTTGTAACCGTTAAAGTTCCAGCGCCATTAGAAGTTAGGGTTGCTGCTGCTGCAGCATCTCCAACTTTTACTGTATCTGCTGCTAAAACAACATCTCCTGTTCCTGCAGGGGCAATGTTAATGTCAATATTAGAATCACTACTTCCTGTAGAAGAAAGAGTTGGACCAGCTCCACTACCACCAGCGGCTATTGTAAATTCATTTTCCGCTGAACCAGTAACTGTAATTTTTATTAATTCATTTCCACCAGTGTCTAAAATAGATGTACCAATAGCCGGTGAAGTTAAAGTTTTATTTGTTAAAGTTTGTGTTCCTGTAAGTGTTACATCGCCTTCAGTGACAGAAAAACCTGTGTCATAAACACCCGTGTTTGTTGCCACACCGTCGAAATATACAATTTTCCAACCTTTATCATCAGTTGCCCAAGTGACCGTTGCACCCGAACCTGAAGCTGCTTTTAATTGAACTGTATATGCACCTGACGTGCTATTTTTAATAAGGTAAAAATTTTCTGTAAGAACAGGCATTGTCAGAATCTTATTTCCTGTAATTGCTTGCGCAGAAACAGCACCCATAATAATTACTCTAGTTGCAACCGTTGCACCTGTTGCTCCGTCTGCTTTAGATAAATCAGTGGTATTCGCTCCAGCTCCTGCGGTATTTAAAGTTTGTACTTTATAACCTCCAGAGATCTGTTCTATGATTTCTAAATTTGTGTTTGTTTTTGTTCCCCATGTACCAGCAGCTTCGCCAGTTGCAATTTTTTCTACCCCTAAAGGTGTATATGTGGATGGCATATGTATTCTCCTAGTTTACTTATTTGTTTTATATTTTGTTTTATTCATATTGTCAACATCGATTAGTTAGTAACTCTAGTCCAGTTACCTGTTTGAGTAGCTGTTGTTTTACTCCAATTACCTGTTTGTGCTGCTGTAACACGTCCCCATGCTATTGGTGCTGGGTTCCCTACACTAGCAGTTGCAGAAACACCTGTTAATCCTATACTCATTTCTGTAGGTGCAATTGCCCCTACTGCAGAAGTTGAAGCCACTCCAGTTAATGGAACTCCAATTTCAAGAGTAAGAGATCCAAGAGAAGATGTTGCAGAAACTCCGACTAGATCAATGAGTTCAACGTTGGCAACAGTTAATGATCCAACGGAAGTTGTTGCTGAAAGTCCAGTTAATCCCATTACATCCGCAGGTGTAAGAGCTCCAACGGAAGTTGTTGCTGATACTCCAGTTAATGGAACTCCAATTTCAGGAGTAAGAGACCCTACTGAAGTTGTTGCTGAAACTCCAGTTAATCCCATAACATCTGCTGGTGCAATCGCACCTACTGAAGCTGTTGCACTAACCCCTGTCAATCCCATTACATCTGCAGGCGAAATAGCACCTACTGAAGATGTTGCTGAAAGTCCAGATGGTTGAATTAGTTTATTAAATGAATCTCCCCATGGTTCTTCACCCCAACCATTTCTACCCCAACCAACCAGAGTTCCCGCATTATCGAAAGTACCAAGTTCAGTTGTGGCACTTACGCCGGTTAAAGCTGCAATTGTAAGTTGAGTAGTAGTTGGTGATCCAACGGAAGTTGTTGCTGAGACTCCAGTTAATTCTGCCGTTATTGTTTGAGCAGCTTCAACTGTGCCAACACTAGAGGTTGCACTTACTCCTGTTGGTAAAACTGAATAGTCTACACCCCAACCAGAGTTTCCCCATTGCTGTCTGCTCCAGCCTTCTTCATTGAAAGCTACTAAAGAACCTACTGAAGAAGTTGTAGATACTCCTGTTAAAGAAATTGTTATAGTATTAGATGCCCAGGCATTTTCTCCCCAGGCTACTGAAGGACTATCACCACCCCAAACTGATGCCATAAGGAATTACCTCCTTATGCTATCCGAATAATTGCGTCCGAAGAGTCAGCAGTTGGAAATTGAATTGTAAAAGTTCCGCTTGAAACTGTTTTATCACCACCGAAGGCGATTGTACAACATGCTGGATCACCAGTTGCTGTGTCATTGAAAATTAAACACCCATTAGCGGTAAAAGAAGCAGAGGTCCAACTTGTATCTGCAAAATCACACACTGCTGTATCACTTGATAAAACTGGAGTCACACTAGTTAAAGCGTTTCCTTTAGCACTGTAAGCGCTTCCAGACGTGTTTGAAATCTCATTAGTAGCACTATATGCTGTTGTAGATTTATTAATAGTTGCTGAACTTGTATATAAAGCTAGATTAAAAGTATCTCCAGACGAAGCTGTAAAATCATGTATCGCTGTTAAAATTTCTACCTTGAAACTATTACAAACTGCTGATGTTATTGCCATATTTATCTCCTAATTATTGAGGCGGTGACTCGATTGGTATTCTTAATGTACCATCCGTGTAATCGTCTCGTCTTCTTCTACCAATTTGCATAGATGCAAACTTTTGTAGTTCCTGTTTATACTTTTGCTCATACAATGTCAACATATCTTGTGGACCTTTTAAATAAGAATATGCTTCACCCAGACAAGCATAAAGTAGCCCTTGTGGGAAGTACCTACTTACATAAGTCCCAGAAGTATTAGTCCCTAATCCTGTTGGCATTGCATTTCCGTATATTTTAATAACATAATTGGCGTCTGGAGTAGGAGCCATTAAAATAGATCCAGAAGTAGTATCTGTTAATCCTGT
>Ga0209757_10000241_pt1 | contig 13463 bp, 11 predicted proteins | sample ETNvirome_6_1000_FD_185472 | JGI IMG/M metagenome (GOLD analysis project Ga0209757, IMG submission 185472) | Marine viral communities from the Pacific Ocean - ETNP_6_1000 (SPAdes) (version 2) | ecosystem: Environmental > Aquatic > Marine > Oceanic | place: Pacific Ocean | collected 2013-06-19 | reverse complement strand
TCTTCTTGTGTCGCCGTTCACAGGCATAACTGTAGTATCAAGAGTTCCATATACAATTGCAGCTTTAACACCTGCAGGCTTACCTGTAAAATCGGGATCGCTCTCCAACGCATTAGCCCAAGGATTTATGGCAGTCAATGTACCGTTTGATTTGATCCGTGAACCTAAAGAACCAACAGTACCGGACCCACTAGCATTTTTGCCAAAAATTTGATATGGTGTATCGTAAAGTACCCATTGTACAAAATTAGTAGCACCAACAGTTGAAACTCTAGAAAGCGTTCCACTAGAATTGACAACAACAGGGCCCTCACCGGTTCCAGCTAATTCAGTGACTGTTAATCCAGACACTGTTGGTTTTAATGTAGCCGTACCTGTTCCATCTGCACCTAATAGTATTTGATCAAACGATACACTTCCTAGTGTTGAAGTAGATTGTCTTCCCATAACACTATTACCACCAACAGCCAAAGCTTGGGGTACAGAAGAACCCGTAGTAAAATTACCAAGTAACGTGTTTGCATCTAAAGTAGGTAAATCTGCTAAAGTAACAGTACCAACCGTCAAAGAACCATCACCGGTAAAAGCTAATGTTCCTGAAGTGTCAATCTTAATGCTTAACGTTTCACTATCTAAATCTAGACCTTCACCGGCAGTAAAAGCTGCACCTAATAAATTATAACCTGTTGCGTTTGAAACACTTCCAGAATAATCTGTTTTTCTAGCATATAGACTTCCACCTAATTTAAAAGTATCTCCAGGTAATGCACTTACATCTGAAAAGGACCCAACTTCACCAAGAAATTTATTACCAACGACTAAATAATCTCCTGCTGCTGTACCTCCCTGAGCCGTACTATTTCCAACAAATACTCGCTCGCTATCAGTAGTATATCCTAATTCTCCACTTGCCAAGGTAATAGTTTCTCTATCAGCATTAGTACCTTTACGAATTAAATTACGTATTACTGTATTTTCGGTTATTTCTATACTTGCCATATTATCTAAATTTTAATAAAGTTCCTAAATCTGTAGAACTATCGGTACCGCTGCTTTTATATAATTGTACACTTCCATCATACACCTTTGGTAAGAATACTTGACCGTTTGTTGGTAAATCTGTGGGATTCGAACTAGGTTCCCACGTATTATAAAAAGCTGAATTAAGTGCCTGGGCGTTTGGTTCGCCAGAAAGACCCGTAATGTTAGTAATAAATTGTATTTGAGGAGCACTTGCTGGAGCATTACAACCCGGATACACCCCTTCTCTTTTTACCACCCCGTCTGTCCAACCTACAATTGCTGATTCTAAAGTTAAGGTAGGTGATACCCAAGTAGGTGTATAAACATTCATAAATTCCGCATTTGCAAATAATGCATCATAAGTGGCCTGACCAACATCGGAATCGGTTAATCCAGCGGCTACTACAACTTCAATAACATTCGTTTTTCTTCCTCTGTGTATATCATTATTTGATATATCAGGTGTATCGGTCGCAGCTCCCCCTACTGTATAGAATACACAATGTCTGTTATAATTTGCATCATATATTAAAAAGTATTCCCCATTTGTCAATTCAGGGGTGACTGTATCAGGAAATTGAGCTATAGTGTGCTTAGCCTGAAATCCAGTACTACAAAGCGTTTGTTGAAATGTGCTATTATCATATGTATTCAAACACACCCAACCATACATACCTACACCAACTGTTCCTGTTGTGCCATTACCGGCATTGTTACCAACAGTACCGGTGTAGTCAATAGAAGTTACAGTATTTGAAAAAACTACTGAAGGAGATAGCCCTACCCTATAAGCTGATTCTAAATTTGTTTGTGCAAAAGGTGCTGCATATGTTGGTGTTTTACCTTTAACTAGCGCTTGAATATATACTGTGGCTTCTGATAAATCTAATTTCTGCCACGCTTCAAATATTCTTTCACCATTTGAATTTGTTATATTGTTAATTCCGATTATTATATTTGCTCTTATAGTAGCACCACTCGTATCATAATCTACACTAGTCCAATTAACCATAGGATATTTTTCTAGTATATCATCGTAAGATGGAGCCGGGTAAACCCCACCATCATCGATAAAAATACCATAAATTACACCATTACCACCAGGCAATAAAAATGCTCTGTTTGACCATTGAACCGGCGATGCACCAACATTTGTTATTGTAAAGTTAGCATATTCTCCCTTGTTGTCAATGTTAGCAGAAGGTATTGAAGTTCTAAGAATTGAACCTGGTATATCTTCTCTATTAAAGAAATTCCAAGGGGTCATCATATCTACAGCAGAAATATTACTAGTAGTAGTACCATCTTGCCCCGTTTCTTTTCTCATCGTCCTTGCTACACTAGCAGTTCCGGCGACCACGGTACCTGTATCCAATCTATCACCATTAATTTTAAGTGTACCATCATTTATTACAGTTATTGTACGGTTGCCGCCAACTTGTTCAGGAGTGGATCCTGATACACCTGTATAATTATCCCACTCTGGAGCGTACCATAGCTTTTGTGCATTTTCCTTAGAAAAGAATCCATCAGCAGCAGATCCTCCCGAAGCAGCAGCTACTGCTAAAGTATGGTGATTAGCTGTCCCAGCGTCGGGTTTATAATTCAGAGCTCCATGTGAATTATTAGTTAAAGCACCATCTGGGTTAACTCGTAAAGCAGGTGGTGTACCAGACCCGTCGATGAACATTTTATTTGTGTTATCATCAACATTACGATTTACACTAACTACATCACCAGCTACTGCAATACCAGCCCCAGCTGTAACTATACCTGAAGTAATAACCTCTAGTATGTTCGTTTCAGGAACGAACTGTATTGTAGTACCATCTACGTTAGGAGTTAAACGCATCCAAGACACTGAAGAAGCAGCGTTAGCCCCGCTTAGAGAATATAATACATTAGTGTCATAAACTAAATCACCAACTTCAGCTTTATTTTTTACTGCTATGTTAGATCTTGTTGAATTATTAAAATTGAACGTGCCTATTGAACTACCACCATTTAAAGCGCCGTTGCCAACATAGACACGGTTGGTATCAACAGTGTAACCTAATTCACCGGAATCGAGAATTATTAATTTCCTATCAGTGTTGCTGCCTCTCCTGATTTTGATTTTAGCTACATCTACCGTCGGCATATGACAATATTTATTCTTATTACTTCAATCTAAAGATAAAGTTTTAGTAAAATCATACTCATCAATGAACTTACTAACAAGATCCTTTTGAAGCCTTACATTTTTATTTAACTTTTTGGGGTCCTCACTGTAGATACATATGCCATGAATATAAGTTTTTGTTTCTTTAGTTACTGCAATAATGCGTTTTTTTGCTTCGTTTTTATTTAAAATATAGTATATTATATGGTGACCGTTTATATTAGACATTTTGAATTAGTATTTCTTCTGCGGTGCCGGTTCTTTCTGTATCAGTTCCATTAAGTACGGTGCCTTTCTTTTTGTCATGTACCCCTCCCCAATGATGCAATAAAACTTCTTGCCCCTTATCTATATTTACGTCCACCCCTGTGTCTATATATGCAACTAATTCTTCTTCACCACATTTTACATTTACCCCATAACCATTCATAACAAATATTTTCCCCTCTTCAGGCAAAACAAAATCTTGGCTTTCATCCGGTTCTGGTTCACCCACAATAACTTCTTCAGTTTTTTCTTCTACAATAACTTCTTCAGTTTTTTCTTCTACAACATCGACTTCTTTTTTCTTCACTAATTTTAGCGTTTCATAGTGATCTATCTCAACCGGTACAGATTCAATTACTGCCCGGTCGGGAACGCGCGCATGAATGTTTTCTTCTTCTTTCGGTTTCGCTAAAGGTACCGGTTCATTTGAAAATGTTGTTTTGATAGGTACGTATTCGTGTTGTGTAGAATCTGGTTTTATATATTTTTTACTATAAGGAGAAGAAGTATACCCTTTATTTGTTTTTATTATTTTTACTAATTCTGTAACTGTGTGTGTTTTAGAATCGTCTTTAATAATATATTTTTTATTTTTCTGCTTTTTTCGTAAAAAACTAAACCAACTCATGATAATCTATTTTAAATAAAAAACCATAAAGATCAAGTTAATTATGCAATATTTGTGATAAGCCCGTTAGTAATGGTTAACGTTACATTTCCTGATTGGGTACTTAGTGTCAATGATTGAGTAGAACCCATTAAAGAATCGATGTAAATTTCTCCAGCGCTTAAAGAAACGGTACTAAGATTAGCAAAACCAGTTTCATTACCAATACCTGACGTGGCGTTATAAGTTGAATCAATTAAATCGTTAAAATTGCCTTGTGAAGGAACGTCGCCTTTCTCAAAGTAACCTTTTATTGTACCTATAGGTTGATATGCCATTTATATTATTTATGTCGCGCCAGCTTCTGCGTCAGGAGCTACTGGAACATCTCCTGCACCACCAGTTACTTCAGGCCCTCCACCTTCTGGTGGGGGTCCAAAATCTGGCGGAGCTGATGGATTAGGAATAGCTGATCCAGTAGCACCTAATCCGGCTTCTAATCCTTCACCGCCACCTTCTTCACCTTCTACTCCTTGTGTCATTTGTTCTCTCCAATTAGGACCAGCTTGTTCTATTTGCATTAATTCCCAAGCAAGTTCTTTATCTCTTCTTAAAAATTCTCTATTTGCTTTTACTTCTATATCTGACCAATCTAAGTATTTCTTTTGTGCCCATGTATTAGATATAAATTCATTACCACCTAATTGAGTATAGTTATTAACTCTTAAATCTAACTTCTGCTGCTCACGCATTTCAAAGAAGTTAGTAGGAACATTAAATTCTAAATTTAATTGAAGTTCTTTTAAATTATATTTTTCCCATATTTTTTTCAGCTTTAAATGAGTAATAAACCCATTTTTTAAACCAGCAGCAAAATGAGATTGCATTCTAATAATAAAGCGAGCAAATTTTAATTCTTCTCTTAATATTTCTGTACCGTCTTGAAAAGCTTGATTTGGATCTAATCTTGTAACAGGCACCTTTAGAGATTTGTATAACTTCTTTAAGAAATACATTAAATCTTCTAATTCTCCTAAATTTTGACCACCAGCTAATGTTCTTACATCCGTACCTTCACTACCTGTTCTTTTTGCAAACCAAAATGAATCAAGCATTGATTGAGGAGAAAATTTCTGTACATTACCAGATTCATCTGTATCATATGTGTGTCTGCTCCAATATTTTTGTTGAAGATTTCTTAAGTAGGCTTCAGCTTTTGGAGGCGACATGTTACCTACATCAACATTAAAAACTAATTTTTCTGGAGCTCTAACTAATCTATAAATTACTATTGCATCTTCAATTAACGACAACTGCCTATAAGCTCTTCTTGCATTTTCTAAAAACGGTAATCTTATTGTTTTATTATCGTTCCATATACCAGAATTAATATATGTAACTTGGTTTTTATCCATAGGCACAAGTTGCATATCTTCTATCTTTGTGGGATTAGATTCATTAAATACCGGCTTTCTTAAAAGGTATCCTTGAACTATTGAATTTTGAATGTTACCAAAAATTGGATCTATTAATTCTGTAGGTACTTGAACTACACCTAAGATACCTTCATGGGGGTGTGTTTTATGTATAATATGTTCCCAATAAACTTCACCTTCTGTTAATAATTGTCTAAAATATTCCCAACCTTGATGATCTAAATCAAAGTATTGAACAAACTTTTGAAACTCTCCTTGTATTTGTTTTTGTTCGTGTGGTTTAAATTCTCTGTCTCTAAAAGATAATGTAACTATTCTACCTTCATTATCTGTATTAATAATCTCATCGCAAATTTCATCAAGAGCATCCCCAACTTCAGCAAATGCTGCCATTACTCTATAGTCTCTTATTCTTGCTGCTTTATCCTGCTGGATATTAGCATACATGAAGTCTTGAAACCCCTTATCCATTGCAATATCACCAACAGCATTATTGTTAATAATGGTTGATGATGAAATAGATTGTCTTTGCAAAGCATCTTCTCTTTTGCTTCCTTGATTTTGAAAAAGTTTATATTTTGGATTTACCTCTGCAAGAGTGTCGAGCGTTTCGTAAGATTGATAAGGCAATCTACTCTGCACGAATTTCATTAAAGAACGTCCAAACGTTCCTTGATTGCCTTTACCTTCTTCAATTATTTGATCATCTTTTGCCATTAGGGTATACTAGTCGATTTAGATTGTGTTACAGTAACAGTAATAGATTTTGTAACTGTTCTCGTTTGTGTGGAAGTTCTTGATTTTGTCCAAGTTGGTGTAGGTGTTATATTCGGAAGTGACTCCGTGGGTGTCTGAGTTGGTGTCTGGGTATTAGTTGGTGTATTAGATCGTGTTTGTGTAGGTGTAGGTGTAAAAGCATCTGATACCGAAGCAGTAATAGTAGGTGATACTGTTCTTGTCGGTGTTTGTGTGGGTGTACGAGAATTGGTTGGTGTATTAGTAGGTGTAGCAGTGTATGTAGGAGATCGGGTTGGTGTTACAGTAAGTGATACGGTAACTGTTTGAGTTTGTGTGGGGGTTCTAGTTCGTGTGGGTGTTTCTGTTCTAGTTCTTGTTTGTGTTTTTGTTTGTGTTGCTGATTGAGTAGGGCTTTGAGTTCTTGTATATGTTCTTGTTGCTGTAGTTAAGGGTGTACCAGTTCTTGAAGTTGTATTAGTAACAGTATATGTAATGGTTGGTGTAATCGTATTTGTTTTAGATTTAGTAACTGTAGGCGTTTGAGTTGGTGTTCTTGTGGTTGTGGGTGTATAAGTGGGGGTAGGGGTTGGTGTACCTGGGGTTGGAGACCCATAAACATTAACTTTTGCCCAATCAGAACCTAGTTGAGGACCCGGATTTGTGCTTCTTATGAGATCTCTGAACGTTGGTATATCGGCCACAATATTATTTATTCACTCCACGTAAGTGTCAATGAATATTTAAACGTCTTCAGCAGGGGCAATTGTTTTGCCAGCTTGCCAATACTTTTTACCATTATATGTCATTGTAAGGTCGCTTGAATAACCTGTAGTTATTCTTGTTTGTTTATTTGCTAACGTAGCAAACTCTAGAGTACCTGCGCCTCTATAAGCCCTTATGTCTAAGTCCGTTGCCATATTATCTATTCTAGCGGCAATAGAATAGACACCACTGGATCCGGCGAAATGGTGCCCGATTATCTTCCACTCGCTATATGTAACGGTACCGTCCCATGGGTCACCCCCGGCCACCGATATAGGTATTCTAGCGCACAAAAAAGATCCGGAATCACCTCCTGCGCTGGACAGAACTGTGCCTCTATATTTTATACAGTCATAGATCCGGCATAAACCTACATTAGTATTATATGGGATCCGGGTCAGGTAACTGAGATCATATGCTGATAGCATACCAACTGGGCACCAATCAGCTTGTCCAGCTGGATAAGAAGCTAATGAACCAGGAGAACCAACGGGTCCTTGACGTGCACCGGATCTGAAAACTGAAGGTCCTCTTGTGCCGTCCTGTGCTTCTGGTACCAATCCGTTTTCATCAGTATAATATTGTGTGTCGGTTAACTTTTCTATTTCTGCAGTAGTTGCAAATTCCATTCCGTAATCTACACCATCAATAGTACCTTCATAAGTTCCATCTGGAGATGCACCAGCAACTATTTGTTGATAATTTACTGAACTTCCGTCCTGTGCACTTTTGCAGTTTGCAGGCTCTATTGTAAGTAGAGCTGCGTCCATTCTAACAACGTATTCGCCAGGCACATGGCTAACCTCACTCTTTACTAAACTGGTTCTTTTTACACTACCAACCTTATAAGTTTCCATAGTAGCTTCAACAGTAGAATCGGTGTGTTGATAGAATGGGTAGTTTCCAATTTCTTCAGTTAATTCTACACCACCGTTATTACCTGAAGGGTAAATAGTACCTTCATTATCTTCTCTATATATTGCACCGGCGCACAAATAACTAAAATATGTTGCATAACCGGTTTCAGTGGCAAATTTAGTACCACCTTTTAACGAGCCCGCGGCGGCTTCCGAAGATACTTTACCCGATGAAAAATAAGTAGGGTAAACAACGTGCATATTAGTCATAGCGCAAATTGTATTATCTGTATTATCCACAACCAACCCTCCAAGTGTACCGTAACTAACATAAGCTCCCCCGTAACCTGTTGGTGGTAATGTTCCCATTTTAATGCCGCCAATTAGCGGTCGTCTAACAGAATTATTAGCACTCAAAGGCATTACATTCTGTTGGGCAGAGGAACTGGCCTCGGCACCGGTATAACAATAATCCGTTGGGCCTTCCAGTACCGGATTTGGTTCCTCCACCACATCTGTAGGATAGTCAACACCATCTACAGTTACAGAAGAAGGAAATCTATCAGCTTCGTCAACTTCTTCTAGAGGTTTTTTCTTTTCTACGTAAAGTGTAACAGCATGCTGCCCGGTTGAAGCTCCGGCTACCTCTTTAATACCAACACCAACTCCAATCCAATTAGAGTTTTGTTCAAAAAGTTCCTTTGCTTTTTCTTTTAAATGTGTTCCTGTCATTTTTATTCCTCATAGGTTACCCATATAGTATTTACAAAATCATGAAAATTAGTCGGTGTTGGTGTACGTGTATTTGTACGTGTATTTGTCTGTGTTGGTGTACGTGTATTTGTCTGTGTTGGTGTCTGTGTTGCTGTCTGAGTAGGTGTTTGAGATTGAGTAGCTGTTTGTGTTTGTGTAGGTGTTTGTGTAGCTGTTTGTGTCCACGTTTGTGTTGCTGTCTGAGTAGCTGTTTGTGTTTGTGTAGGTGTTTGTGTAGGTGATTGAGTACGAGTAGATGTTTGTGTTTGAGTTGGTGTTGGTGTTGGTGAAGCATTTTGTGTTTCTGTTTTTGTTTGTGTAGCTGTTTGTGTAGCTGTTTGAGTTGGTGTTTGAGATTGTGTAGGTGTTTGTGTAGGTGTAGGTGTTTGTGTAGGTGTTTGTGTTTCTGTTTGTGTTGCTGTCTGTGTGGGTGTCTGTGTGGGTGTTTGAGTATTAGTAGGTGTTTGTGTAGGTGTTCGTGTTGGTGTAGCAGAGTCAGTATTCGTAATTGTTTTTGTTACCGTTAATGTTTGGCTTGGTGTGTTAGTAGGAGTTTGTGTTGATGTTTGTGTTGGTGTTTGAGTTGATGTAGGTGTTTGAGTTGAGGTACTTGTAGGGGATGAATTTTTTGTCGGTGATACAGATCTTGTTGGTGTTTGAGTACGTGTATTTGTTCTTGTTTGTGTTTGTGTTGGTTCTGGTGTGAATGTATTTGATGGGGTGACTGTATTTGTAGACGTACGTGTATTTGTTTTTGTTTGTGTAGGTGATTGTGTAAGGGTTCTTGAAGGTGTTTTTGTCGGTGAAGCTGCTCGAGTACCTGTCCTAGTTTGAGTGCTTGTTTGTGTAGCTGTTTGAGTAGGTGTTTGAGTTTGTGTTGGTGTATATGTTGGAGACGCAGTTGGTGTTATTGTTTGAGTAGGTGTTTGAGAAATCGTTGCAGTAGTTGATGGTGTTTGTGTTCTTGTTTGTGTGGTTGTGGTTGTCTGAGTTGGTGTCTGTGATTGTGTAGGTGTATTAGTAGGTGTAGCAGTGTATGTAGTTGTCTGTGTTACTGATTTCGTTCTTGTAGGCGTTTTTGTTGTACCTTTACTTGGTGTAACACTTTGTGTTGGTGTTTGAGTCCATGTTTTTGTTTGTGTGAGTGTTTGAGTATGAGTGAGAGCTGTAGTGCCGGTTTTGGTTTGTGTGGTTGTTATTGTTCTAGTACATGTTCTTGTCTTAGTAGGTGTGGGTGTAATAGGGTCGAAAAAGCTCTGTGCATAATAATCAGGTGCTACTGGCCAAATTGTTTGCCCACCGGGCGCTGTAAGTACAAACTGAAAATGCCCTGTTGCTCGAGCAGATAAAGCAGTAATACTAATTTTTATTTCTTGAGTTGAATTATCTATTACTACTTGCCCACCAAAATCTTTAACATTAAACCCACTAAATGGGGGGAACCGTGCAGATAAAGTACTGTTTTCTGAAAAATAATCTACACTACTTAAAGGGGTGGAAGATAAGTTGCCCGAAAAAAACGTATCTGGATTTGCAGCACTCAAAAAAACCTGATAATATTTTTGTAAGCCTTGTGCGCCTTCAGGTTTTAACCAAGGAGAATCGAAAACAAAAGTAGTAGGGTTTTGAGTAAATACTATAGTATTTTTACCTGAAAGGCTTTCTTGTCTTACTAATAAAGGTCTTGCTCTTCTCATGGGCCTTGATCTTGTGTTGTTCTAAATACTTCTATTTCATCAGGGAAAGCTGAAATTGTAAACGTATCCATTCCTGGGTCGCCCGATAATTGTTCATTAAGTGATGGGTAATTACCAGATGTAAGTACTGTACCCGTCCGTTCAGTACCACTAACAGGATACCAATTAGTGGTGACTTTGTATATATTGTCGATAGGTGTTTCAGACGCAGGAAATATCCAACCTTTTATAGTAAAAGTAGTATCAGCTATAATTCTGGCCTTATCACTTGCTCTTAATTCTAACGGGTACTGCAAACTAATATTTCCGTCCCACAATACCTCGCTTCTAATTTCTTGAGCTTCAACTAAACTCGTTAATGCTTTAGGTACAGGCCAGCTTATGATAACATAGGGGTTCGTATAAGGTATAAAATTACTAAGAATTTGATCCATATCTAACTGGTAACGTGTTAAGATACTAAAGTTTACGGTTATGTTAACGGGTGTGGGAGCATTATACTTATCATGCGAAAAATTATCTTGATAATAAAAAGCGTTACCGGAACCAGATTGACCTACTGCGGGTAATTTATTAAAAACCCTATCATTATCCCTTGATATACCATTGATGCTAACAGCTACAACTGGTAATGTTATTGTTTTTGCTTTGTTTATGAGATCATATAATACCCTTTGTTTTGGAGCATAGAGATACCTAACATATATTCGATCTTTTTGTACCCTGTTTTTGTTATATCTTCCTATAACTATAGAGTCAAAAGCATTCACAAATTGAATAATTAAATCCTGAATTTCGAAATAATTTGACTTCCAACGCATTTCTATTATTTATTCAGACCAAACGTTCAATGAAATGTTTAGGTAGCTTTGTTTTATTTTGCGATATCAAAGCTCTCGCTTTACCATCTAAAACATAAGTAACCGCATAATCAGCTTTTGAACGTGTACACCTACCAGTAGTCTGAACCAATGCACATAAAGTTTTGTTTGAATACCAATCTTTATCCATATCAAACATCTTTTTGATACGTTTATTTGATAATGGTGGGTATGGTGTTTTAACAATAATTTGAAATCTACCCATTTCAGCATTTAAATCAGTACCGAAACCTAAAGAAGGCGATACCAACACAGTAGGTTTGGATGTTCTAAAATGCTCTTTTAAAATCTTTTCATTAGTTGCTGTTTGTTCTCTAAACAAAAATCTATCACCGATTAATTTGGTTTGCAAATAATTACATATCTCTAATGAATGAGTATGTACAATGCCTTTTTCATCCTTGTGATGATCGCACAAATCTTGAACATTTTTTGCTATAATTGGTAAAAACTTTTGTAAGTTTTGATAATTAAGCACCGGTTTAGAAGAAAGATAAACAGGAGACTTACCCGGATCAAATGCTGAAGGCGATTCTATATATTTGTATTTTTTAATACCTAAAACCTTAGCATATTGTTCATGGTCTGTAATAGTAGCAGACATCAACAAAATATTATCACCATAGTCAAATATATGCTTGCTTAAGTTATCAATTTTCAGAGGGGTAAAGCTCACTCTATCCGACTTAGTATCAACAACGTACTCACATTTATGCCAAGTTTGTTCTACTGTTGTTAAATCGCCGTGAAGCATTTTAAGATACTTTAACTTGTTTGCTTCTGAAAGAGACAATACATTTATTTTGCTCGAATTTTTGTTAGTTAATTCATTCACTTTTTCACTTATAACAAAAATTAAATTTATAAGCCATCTATATTGAATATCATATTTTTCAGATCGCAGTTTACTATACTCAATGTTATATAAATCTAACCGTTTATAATCTATTTCAGCACTAAATCGTCTGACCAATTCTTCTTCTAATTCTGAAGCTTCATCACACACAATAAAATTCCTACGTTTAACATGATTCGGTAATGCCATAAACATTTTGTAATTTAAAACAGCAAACGGGTTTGATAAAGAATTATTTCTATTTGAAAAATATGTACAACTATTCTTTGCCCAACATTCGTTTTTTAATTTGGGTGTATGAATACATGGAGCTGTATCAACATCAAAACTTTCATCAACAGTGCATATATAATTTTGTTTGCCTTTTAATATTTCTATATCATCAAACAACAATTTATATTGGTCCTGTAATTGCTTTGTAATGGTTAAAGCAAACGTCCCAAATGCAGGCTCACCTAAACAATCTTTTTCAAAAATATAATTACCATGTTGGTCTTTTCGATATGCATCATAGGAGTTTATCAAATCTTTAAAATGCTTTGTTGGGTTGGCACCAATATTACCCAAAGTTCTTGGTATAAAGCTTTTACCAGTTCCAGTAGGAGCTGAAACAATTACATATTTGTACCCGTCTCTATAAGCCTTTTCAATTTCTTTTAAAAGTGTTATTTGTGAATTAGATGGATTATACCCGTGTGGAAATTTTGCCACATACTTACTAAACATACTACTAATTATATATGGACTCAATAAGCAGTCAACTAATTAGCAGTATAAACATCATCAACTATATCAGCAAAACTATCTTTCTTTGTGTGCATCTGAACATCATCTACTTGATGTGATGACATTTCTGCTAGCAAATCATCTGAAGCATTTCTCAAAACACATCGGCACATACTATAATGCCCCGTAGAAGAATTCCTTCCAGTAAAGCCCCTGCCATGGCAACGTTTGCAACTTGATTTGGGGTTGTCGGTAATTTTTAATTGACCACAATCCAAAAAATTTGTATATTCTTCTTGTAAATCATATACTTCACCACTAAAAACACTAAAATATTTTAAAATCATAATTTTTTTAAAACCATTTTTACATCATAAAACTTTGAATTTTTTTTAGGTTTTAATCTTTTTACTTTTGCTAATCTAACTATATCGTTAAAAACAAATTTATTAAGATTATAGTCAAAAACAATATACTCATCAAAATCTAATAATTCATAAGGATAAGGAACTTCAAACGTTTTTATGCCCCCTTTTTGTACTTCCAACTTAAATTCAAGAAAAAAATCCTTTATATTAACATTAATAAGTTTACCTTTTTTAATAATCTTACCTTCGATATCAAAACATATCTCGTTCAAAAAAAATTTATGAAATTTTTGTTCGACTTCTTCTATGAGTTTTACTACCATTATGTATT
>Ga0209757_10000240_pt1 | contig 13468 bp, 19 predicted proteins | sample ETNvirome_6_1000_FD_185472 | JGI IMG/M metagenome (GOLD analysis project Ga0209757, IMG submission 185472) | Marine viral communities from the Pacific Ocean - ETNP_6_1000 (SPAdes) (version 2) | ecosystem: Environmental > Aquatic > Marine > Oceanic | place: Pacific Ocean | collected 2013-06-19 | reverse complement strand
GGTTAGTTGATGATTTAAAGATAGCACGAATTAATCGCCTAACAACTCTGACCAGTTGATCCAGCCGCGATTAACACAAGTTAGCTTTCCGCTTCCAAGCAATTCGTCGCGCATACCTAACGCCCTCAACACCCTGGTAGGAACAATCAGCATATGTGAGTTTTGCGATCTTGCGCATTTTCTAAGATCGACAATTGCCTTTTGCTTTTTGTAAAACTCGTTTTGTTGGTCGCTGTAGTGCATGCCGCTTTGCTCCTGACCTAGTTTCGGGATCGTGCGTAGCTGCTTAATTACTTTTAACATCGCTACTCATTCGCCTTGATCCTTTGCTAATAGTACTAAGTCTTCAACTACCGCATCCCTCCACAGGGTAAGAACTCGCTGTTTACTGGGCGGTACATTGTCATTCCCCGTTTCGTCTACTTCATAAGATACCTGCAATACAAGTACGGATTTAGCTAGAAATCTTTTCTGCTCTCGGAATCTAGTTTTCATTGCTCTTACTCCTTATTTTTAGTTTTTATATGCGCTCACATATATTTGTGTTGTTTCCACCATAAATAACCTTTGATCACCGCGAACGTATATATATGCGGATGTCACTCATTCGCATTGTTTCTTATTTTTAGTTTACTTTTAGCCGCTTTTTTGGCTGTTTGGCGCTATAAGTAAAGTATTATTTGTTTAGCTCTTGCTCTATTTGATCTAAGCATTCACTCATGCTCATTGGCTTCATCGTTGATGCCATCATCCCATAAAGATCATTTACTGAGTCAATAACCTCCTGCTTTGACTTCCAAATCTCAGCCTCAAGCAAACCAATCAATGATTGTGCTTCGTCGTTTGCTTGTTGTAGCCTCTGATACTCATCCATTTGTATCTGGACAATCTTGCGTAGTTCTCTTGCTGACTTACCATCTAAGTTGTTAATCATTTAGTTACTCATGCTTGGCACAATGCCGTTTGTTACTTGCTATAGTGACCACTATACAGGTTTTACGCTGTATAGTGGTTTGACCAGTTGCTATAAAAACGATGGCACGCTAGCCGATGCAATGGGGTTGTAGTTTGTCTTGATTGCCACTGAACCGATGATCTCAGCTTTCATGGCCTCAGACATGACTTTCACCATTTCGCTGCGCATTAACTTGTCGTTTTCGAGCTTATTCAGCATAATATCGTGAACGCCTTCCAGTTCTTCTGTCATAAACACTTTGACTTGGACGGGCTTAGTCTGACCAAAACGCCATTGCCTGCGCACAGATTGATAGAATTGCTCAAACGAGTAAGTCGGTCCAACAAAAGCCATTTTGCAGCTATTTTGGTAGTTCATACCAAAGCCAGCAATTTTAGCCTTGCTAACTAAAATCGGATATTTACCACTTGCGAAACCTAGCAAGCGATCCTCTTTTGCTTCTTGCTTGTGACTTCCCGCAACTTCTACCGCGCCAACTATAGCATCGGTTAGCATTGCGCTTTCTTCGTTTGACTCAGCCCAAACTAGGCATGGTTCATCAAGTGAATTAACCCATTCTGCGCACGCATTAACACGGTCTTGCACGCTTACCTTTTTAGCTGTACGTACATCAGTGAGGCCGCGAGCAACATCGGCAAACAAGCCGTTTTTGACCTTGGCATCAAGCACAACTTTATCAATTGACAAAGGCGGCAGATCGTAACTATCAGACTCAAAGCCAAGATCAGACGGGCTAGAAATAACCACGGACCACGTCGCCATCCATTCCCAAAACTTTGCAACAGCGTGGCCTTTTAATCGCCACTTTTGAGTTTCGCTTCCGTCGTGCGTGAAGTACATTGCCAGCATTTCAACTTGTGACATAACACCCAAGAACTCGCATTGCGTGCCAAGCTCCATGAAGTCGTTGGGGCTTGGTGTAGCAGTACACGATAGGCGATAGGGTATACTTTTGGCAAAGTCCGTTAGCATCTTCCTATATGCGCCTGATTGACCTTTCAATATACTAGATTCATCCAGCACAATCCCGCTGTAGTCATCTGGATTAAATCGGTCCAACATTTCATAGTTAGTGATCTGAATGTCATAAGCGTGATCAGGCTCGCGCACATACTTGACGCTTGCGTCAATGTCAAACTTTTCTGCCTCGCGCTCAGTTTGCTTGCCAACTGCTAAAGGCGCTAACAATAAAACAGGCTTGAGCGTATGCGTCGCAACTTGTTTAGCCCACTCTAATTGCATGAGCGTCTTACCTAGTCCTGTATCAGCAAAAATAGCAGCCTTGCCGCGCTTGCATGCCCACTCGACGATTGGCTTTTGGTGTAGCCATAAGGCTGGATTGAGGTTTGTGGCCTCGAATCCAGCGCTTACAGCGTTAAATGACTTTGATTTTATAAACTCTTGATAATCCATATTAAATCCTACACATTGAAATCACATTCAAAATGCCGCCTTCCCTGAAATACATTTGTGAATCAGTGAAAAGCAACTCGACAGATTCAGACTTTACCACTCTCAAAGCGTCGATCAGGTACGATGAGTTAAAACTCATTTCAAAGTCTGCCGACGTTTCACAATCAAAGCCGATCTTTGCGTCCTCATTTCGACCACTTCTTGATCTGATTGTTGACTCGTCGCAGAAGTGGAAAATAACATTGCCGGAGTCTGGCGCGTTAATCTGAGCGGCTTTGATCGCGTCGATAAAATCAGCACGATCAACACTTACATTGTTAATGCTGGATTGCGGGATCGCTCGTTCATATCCGATGTATTTACCGTCAATCAACTTGCATTTGAACTCGTATGACTCGTCAATAATTGACATTACATTGTCAGATAAAAACACTGTTCCACTGATATCAAGCGGTATTTTGTTGACTGCTTCAATGCTTACAATGGCGCTTTTTGACAACCCTAGGTCAATCACGCACATTCTATGGCCGTTAGTTGCTACCGCATGACCACCAATAAATACGCCGTTTAGCATATGCCTGACGTCGTTCTTTGCGGCTGCAAATGATACCGCCTTGATCGTGTCAATCAGATTGGATGGCGTTACGCCGTCAATTTTGTGATCATCGACTGACTTGGGATAGGCTGGATAGGCTTCTGCGCTAACCGTTTGGATCTTGAATTGTCTACGTCCATGCTTAACAATCAACTGATCTTTAAGTATCACCGTTGGAGATTTACACGCATCAACTGATTGCATGAATTTAACTGCGTTTACAGCAATGCTGAAATCAGTTTCAACATCTGCGCTTAACACGCGAACAATCTCAACAATGCCATCACCGCCAGTTAGTTTGACTTCGTTGCGGGTAGAGTCACATTCAATCAATACGCATTCAAACGCTTGGTTGGCGTGGCGTGATGCAGCGGTTTTACATACTTGCTTTACGTACTCGATGTGGTCTTTTGTTAATGTAAACATTTAAAATAACTCCGTTTGATCTTCAATTAATTCTGCTTTATCTAAGTTCTTTTTAGCAACTTGGAAATAACTACTTTTTAATTCGGTGCCGATAAACTTGCGGCCCATCTGTACAGCGACATAGCCCTCGCTACCAATCCCTAAAAACGGACTGAATACAACGTCGCCAGGTTTAGACCATAGCTGATTACAGCGCTCAATAACATCAAGCTGCAATGGGCAAATGTGGCGCTCGTCGTTTTGCTCGCGTGCGCTTCTAAATTGCAGCGTATTAGTCTGATTAATGTCATGCCAAACTGGGCTAGCGTAGTGCTGCCATACGTCGATAGAGCTACCTGTGCCGCGTTTTTGCTTGGTGCGCCCATCAACGTCAAAGCTGATAAACTTATTGCCTTGGATCGCGTCGGGTGACTCTCGCTTAGTGTATTCGTTTAAATCGGTTTCACCAACGTAATACTTGAATTCACCGCTGATCGGCTCGATGTTTTCGCCAGGCTTACGGAATATAACAACGTGATCCGGTATACCTTGACGGCTCATAGATGAATCTTTTTTGATTGTCGCGTGCAATAAACCTAGCGCCTTGGTGCGCTGCATTGCTAGTACAGGATCTTTCCATATGCAAACCTCTGAGTGATAAATCCATCCCGCGTCAATGTGTGCGCGAATAATCTCGCCGCGAAAGTCATACATGCCTATAAAACCATCGCGGCCCTTAGTTGTTGGCAAGTTCATGCAATGCACAGCAGTTAATCTGCCAGGCTTAGTGATCCGCAGCTTTTCTTTTATTAGGTACTTGTATTGCTGGAAAAACTCGTCATGCGTTGCGCTGTTTCCCATGTCGCGATCACTGTTTGAGTACGTATAAAGCGAGCTAAACGGTGGCGAATATACGCTAAATCCGATTGAATTATCAGGCAATTGGCTTGCTATCTCGACGCAATCAGCATTGTAAATGTGGAAGTTATCGCCCTTGTATTCTTCTATTGCTTGCATAATTTCATTAGTCCTTTTTCGTCAGTTGTTGGATTTGAGAAGTTCTTGCGGTTGTACTTGTTGATCTTGCCTTTCCAAGTAAAGTTATAAATCTTAGGTTTCTTCATGGTATTTACTCCTAATTAATTGAGTTGCTAACCTACAACAAAAAAGGGCCGGAACATATCCGACCAGTTTTTGCACTAATAACCGTAGCCGCTGCCGTCGCCATCGCCGCCGCCGTAGCCGTAGCCGTAGCCGTAGCCGTAGCCGTAGCCGTTGCCGCTGCCGTAGCCATCGCCGTTGCCGCTGCCGTAGCCATCGCCGTTGCCGCTGCCGTAGCCATCGCCGTCGCCGTAGCCGTAGTCGTAGCCGTAGCCGTAGCCGTAGCCGTTGCCGTAGCCGTATCCGTTGCCGTAGCCGTTGCCGCTGCCGTTGCCAGTTATTTTAATTCCGCATGATTCGGCATCCATTTACCAGTTAGCCTCATTCACATTCATTCGCATTACTATCGACAACTCATGAACTTGAACGGGCGGACACTTATCTAAAACAGTCTCGCTTAGCGGTCCATTTTCTGCAAGCTCGCCTAGTCCGTTAGATGTTCCCCATATTCTTATTACTGAGCAATTTGACACGCTAACGGTTGATGCCTCTTGAGACACGTCGCCAACAACTACCCATCCACGTTGCAGCACTAAAATTTGCTTTTTGGTTGGTTTAGTTTCGATTAAATCTGCTTTTGTGTAACTTACGCCGTTTACTTCGATTGTGTTTTGCATTTTATTTACTCCTAATTAATTGAGTTGCTAATCTATCATTTATACGCCTGCTAACATATCCGACCAGTTGGCTATGTGTCATAAAGCCCCGCTTTAATTGCTTTATAATGTATTCCGTCGCCGCCATTTTGACCGATTGCCTCGATTCTTTCCTCGCTTTCGGGCCAATCTGGTTTGCTTTCTTCATCTATTAGCCTTTGCAGATATTCTGCCATGTCTAACGCTTCTTCTTTCGCGTGTTGTAGCCACTGTGCGCGGCTCAATTGGTTATCGTCGATAGATACGCCGTATTTACTTAACCCCATTCGCCTGCGTTGCTGTAACTCGCTGCAAAGTCTATCTGTTGTATTCATTTGCTTACCTCTCTTTTAAAAAATTTCGTTATGTGTGGGTGGGTTTTGATTGATGTTATGATCGCCAGCGGTCCCGCTAAAATAAACGCCATGCCTTGAGTCGTAAATAGGTCGCCAGCCGCCAAGCCGCCAATAATGGCGAATACATAAAACTGACTATAGCCGATCAAAAGGCTACCGATGGCCGCACCAATGCAGTTAGAATCGCGCACCATTTGCGACTGTACGCCCAGTAAAAACACGACAGAAAACTGACATATAAATATTAATAGCTCACTCATTTTTTTGACTCGTATATTATTTTTGCAACTGTTTTAACATCGTCTAAAAAGTCAGGCATTTGCTCTGCCACTTTATCAAGTGCCGCCTTTCTTTCTCGTTTTGTTGCGTATTGTGCAACACTCCACGCAACGTCATAAACTGATAATTTAAGCCAGTTATTAACCATCTCGCATGCGTTATTTGCTTTCATGTCTCCACGGCGCACCGCTTCGAGTTCAAGCCTTGCTTTTTCTAGCTCTTCCACTTTTCAAACTCCTGTATAAATGCTTTTGCGCCAAGCGCCACGAATACATAACACCCTTGATCATGACACGCCTGTAAATACTCAATTTGCCCTTTTTGCCAAGCGCAAATAGTGTGGTCCTGCCTTTTTAGCTCGCATACTAGCGACGGGTTGCCGGGTATAATTATGTCACTTGCGCCAGGTGTCATACCCTCAGCTTTTTGCCTGCTAACCTGTCCATGTGTGCGCTTGCCCTCGTTGCGTGGGTGGATTGCGATCCGCCCGTATGTTTCTGGATAATGCTTGCGCAGGTAGTTAAAGACCGTCACTTGCTCTGAGCTTTCAACGGGGCATTTTTTATTTCGGTACGATTGATCGCCCGCGACTTTAAGCCATTTCTGGAATTTCATCGAGTTCCCTATTGTGGTCATATACAGTGTAAAAATCAGATCCGCGCTGCCTAACTGCGGTTATCGTTTTTGGCTTTCGCCCTTCAAATTCGTTTATTAGTCGCATGAAGTCCGACGGATCATCGGCATACTTACCAAAAACGGCATTACACAATGATTCCCAGTTGCGCTGATGCCTTGCCATTGATGACGGGAAATAGTAAACGTCAAACGTTCGATAGTCCGTTGTATATGTGACTTTTAAAGTCTCGTTTCCTTTTTGGCTTATATGCGAGCGACAAAGCCATGATTGCACCGCATCAGTACTAACGCTATACGGGTCCGACTTCATTTTATGAAACTCGATCACCAGCTTTTCATTTGGGTCCACCAGCTCGCTTTTGCACGACTCACAATAACGCGCGGCTATATCATTTTCATGGCCGCAATCGTCGCATTGCTTTAAGCTCCACCTGTACTCGCACCGGACAGCCTCACCTTTAACAATTGTTTGGCCTCCACATCTGCGCCCGAAATGCGCGGGCATTTCCTTTTCATCGTCCGTCAATACCCTTTCACCGAGCAGATCAACAAAATATCCACTATCGTCAATCTCGAATCCTTCATCGTTTTTGCGGCCTGCAAATATATTCGTTACGCCGCACATAGGGCAATCGCATTCAATATCAAATGATTCAGTTGGCCTTGACACGCTTATGCGCGGGTCGAATACGTCCCCGCCAGGGCAATGCCTCGCTATGTTTTCGGCATAGTCAGAAACTAAACAGTTTTTTTTATCTGGGTCAAGTCGCAAGCCGCGCCCTATAATTTGTTGCAATAATCCCGCTGATTCAGTTGCGCGTAGAATGACAACATGGTCAACGTGCGAAGCGTCAAAGCCAGTTGTTAATACAGCTACGTTTACCAGATATTTAAACCGCCTCTTTTTAAAATCGCTTATAATTTTTTCGCGTTGCGTCTTGCCCGTTGCGCCCGTTATGATCTGCGCATTGTTCGGATCAAGGCTTTGCATGACCTCATTTGCGTGCTGAATAGTTGCCGCAAATACCATAACGCCAACTCTATCATGCGAGTTTGCAACAAAGTCAGACACGATCGCGCTTGTTTTTCTGCCTTGCCCTTCAAACACGCGCTCGATCTCTCTTGCGTCAAACTTGCCCTTTTTATCAACTGACAAACTGGCAGCGTCGTAATGTATTGCGGTTGGCTCAAACACTGGCAGAGTGAGATAGTTTTGCTCGATCAACTCACGCGCCGTTATTCTACAAACAAGCGTATTAAAGTACGGGTTGCGCGTCGTATCTTCTGGTACAGGCTCGCCTTTTTCATTGTATTGATAAATGTAACCCATGCCCATACGGTACGGCGTTGCGGTGCATCCTATAACGCGCGCTTTTGGGTTTTGTGTGCGTATGTGGTCAATAATGGCTTGTACCGTTGGCGTGATCCCGTGGGCCTCGTCAACGATTACGGCGGCATAGTTGCTGCCAAACTTTGACAATGCGCCTTTGACGCTTTGCGGAGAACCAAAAACCACATCATGCGCCAGTGACTTGCTAATGCTTGCACAGTAAATGCTGGCAGGATTGCCAGTTGCTAGGTATTTAGCGTGATTTTGCTCAACCAACTCTTTACTTGGCGCAAGGCATAACACTTTTTTACCGCTATGCTCGTTAACCCATCCCGCCACGGCTGCGATTATGTGGGACTTTCCCGCACCCGTCGCTGCGTCGATCAAGCATGGTTCAAATGACTTTTTAACCCACTCAATGATCGAATCAACCGCCCCTTGCTGGTATGGTCTTAGTTTCATTTAATCAAACCTTGGTTAAAAATATGCGCAACAACGTCAACAGTCCAGCCATTTCCTAGCATTTTGTATCGCTGCGTGTTGCTTACGTGGTTTGTGTAGTTGTCTGGTACGGCTTGAAGTCTTTCGCATTCTATTGGGGTTAGTTTGCGGTAAGCCTTGCCGTTTGAATATCTACCAGGCGGTAAACTCGAAGCCACCGTATCTTTTTGTACGGCAGTAAGTGAATTTGACTTATCGCCATCACGTACTTCTAACGTCTGCTGTGTTAGCCCATCAACCTTAAACCCTTTCCCATCTTGACGTTCACCACCTGCAATGTAGCGGCCTCGCACAGCGGCTGGATTGATATAATCCCCCTGCCTACCATTCTTTACGTATTCCATAGCCGACAAGCTTTTGGCTTTACCGCTTAAATCGTCGCGTAATATGTGGGCGTTTCTTGTTTTAAACCTATCACTCATAAAGGTTGGATTCTCTGGATCAACCTCCAAAATATCAACCAGTACAACACTCCTATCCTCTGGCTGCGCTACCTCCCAATTGCACCAGTAATAACGCTGGCGATTTTGCGCACTCACTAACGCGCTATTGATGAAAACAGGCTCTACCCCTAAATGCTCACTGATAACCGCTAGGTATTCTTTTTTCATCTTCACGTTTTCAAGCATAAACCTTACGTTAGGGTTAACTCTTTTTATGTGGTTGAGAATATCAACATAGACAAAAAACAACTTGCTTCGGGGGTCGTCAAATGCGAGTTGCTTACCAGCAATGCTAAAGCCCTGGCATGGTGAACCACCGATTAATAAGTCAATCGAAGCCCAATCAACGCCCCATTCTCGCCATTGGGTAACATCACCTAGCTGTACCGTGTCAGGATAATTCGCCTGTGTTACCTTGATAGCGTATTTATCCAACTCGGACGCATAGTAAGCATCTGGCTTAATGCCAATTCGGTTTAGTGCGATTTGCCCGCAACTCATCCCGTCAAATAAACTTAGTACTTTCATCATTTAATCATCCAATAATTAGTTGGCTTACCGCGGTACGGCTCAAGGTCAGCGTTGGGGAACAAATCCTTAATCGCTTTTGAGTATGATACACTACCCTTACGCTCAACTGGTGTGACCAGTAAGCCACTAATATTAGCTTTGTCACCGTCTGCGATCTCTATCAGCTCGCTTTTTGCGTCCTCTAACTGCGCCTTTGCTAGTTCTAGCATTTGGTTAGCGTCGCGGTACTTTTGCGCGGCCTTTTCAGCTTTTACGCTTTTAACTAGCGGCGCTAAATGCTTATCAGGATTTTTACACTCCTTAACAAAATCGTCATAAAACGCTTTCAGCTTTGGTACATTCTCGTCAATCCACTCTTGATTGAACTCGATATATTCCAGTCTATCGTTATACGCTGACCACTGATAAAAATGCGCCCACTTTAAACCAGTGCAATACATTTCAATTTGCACTTGTGCGTAGTAGTGCGGCTGGTCCTCAAGTAATAAAAACGTATTATCAACATCGTGGCGCTTGCCGAACGGGCATTTTATTTCAAGTATTCCGGTTTCGTCTGTTATTCCATCGGGTGACGCGCCAAGCCAATCGTGTTCAGGGTGTACATAAAAGCCAACTTCCTCGACGTCTTTACCGCTCACCATTTCGTAGTCAATCAGTGCGGTTGGCTCGTTTCTAACGCCGTACTCGGTGGCAATATTGCCTTTAAACTCAGATTCAGCGTCATGAAAAGCACGCACCATTGAACGCATTGCATCGTTTGCGCTCATCCACGGGTTAATATTTAATACGGCCCCTACCATTGATCCAGTTACGCGCCCTTTGCGGGCCTTAAACCATTCTTCGCTTCTTTGTTCCATAGTTAAAAAAGGCGCATTTCTGCGCCTACCCTCATTTTGTTAATTAAAAACCGATATCGTCGTCATCATCTTCGATAACTGGCTCAGGTTCGGGCGCTGGCTTTGACTTTTGCTTGGACGGGCTAACCGCGCTGATCCAGTTGCCTTCCGCCGTTGTGCCGTCGTCTTTGTCCATCTTCCAAGATTGTAGAAGCAATACCATAGGCTTTTGTAGTAAGTGCTTTTGCAAGTCCTGATCGCTTGGCTTTCCGCTCACCTTCAACAATCCACCGCCACAATTAGCAGAGATAGCCGCAAGCATGCGCTTGTCTTTATCGCCTTTTTTCGCGGGATCTTTGTTGTATGGGTGGTTGCCTAATACCCATAATTTTTGAAAAATCTTGCGGTTTTTATACTCAGCGGGCGCAAGCACAGTATGACGCAATGAAATATACTCGTTACCGTCGTTGTCGCCGTCCCACTTAGCTTCGTCGATTGCTGACTTGACTTGTGTATCTTTAGGGATCGGCGCAAGATCGCCGCCACCTGTTTCATACTGGCCAGTCGTGTCTAACTTTTCGGTTTTATCTTCTAATTCCCAAAATGACATAATTATTTACTCTCTTTTTTGTTGGTTGGTTGGTTGGTTTTTAAAGCCGGTATAAATTCAACGAATGGATTCTTGCCATGCGGGACATCAATATCGTCATCTATACCGTATCGGTTTTTACTTACTTGCGCGGCGGCTGTATAACAAACAGCGATACGATTACCGCTAGAAATAGCTTTCTTTCGCTCACCGTCGCCCGTTGTGAATGTTTCAAGTTTCAGGTATGCCACTAGGTCTACATTGTCAACATAGTGAGGTGTACACTTCTTATGCAAGCGCAATTCATAGCGGCTGTATGGGTCTTGGTCAGGTAGTTCAATTGTGCTTACATCTGAGTGAGCAATAAACACAACATTCATGCCGCGCTTTTCGTTTAACATCTTGGCGGCCTTTCTTAGTCGGCCATGCATTGACGAAACAGCCAAATAGCCCGCGCCATAGCCTCCATTGGCTTGCGCTAATGATTTAGGGTTTTTCGGGTCTTGCTCAATCACGTGTTCGCCAAATAATGTCTCTAGCTGAGTAACCGAATCAATAACAACCGTTTTATAGTCGTGCTCCTCTTTTATAAGTGTTGTTAATTGCTCCCAAAGTTGATCCACTTTTGAAACAACTGGAAAGGCATCAGGGCGAATATTTGAAGGTACGGCCTGCAAACCATCTTCAATGCGGATAAAGATTGGTTTCGGAAATGTAGCGCCTAGTGTGGTTTTTCCCGTTCCTGCATCACCTGTAATGGTGGCTATGACCGGACGGTCATCGGGTTTAGATATAGTAGATAATAATGACATTTATTTGCCTCCTCTTTTTCTCTACGGTTGAAACTATAGAATAATTAAATTATAGTTGTCAACACAAAACGAAACAAAAGAGTAAATAAAAATGAAAACACAACAACAGATAGAGCAGCAACAAAGGGATCAATTAAGTAAATTGATTACATGGGTGGGAACTAGGAGAAGGCTGGCCGCAGAGCTTGGCGTATCTCGCCAGGTTGTTTATGGATGGGTGGACCGTGGGCGCATTAGCGCAACGGCTGCAACTCAGGTTCATATAAAAACAGATGGATTGTTTAGGCGCGAAGATCTGCGCCCGGACGTTAGAGAGTGGAAAGAGGAAATTTAATGGCTAATCAATACGATTTTATCGACGCAGGGATCAAGGTATTTGGGTTATACGGGGCAAAGGGTGATCTATGCGATTGCGGAAACCCAGACTGCAAGGCGCTTTTCAAGCACCCAATAGCATCAAACTGGCAACATACGCCCGATTGGTCGGACGAGCAGCTAGAAACAATGGACGAGATGGGCCACTTTGATACAGGATACGGCGTATTAGTGCAAGACCTATTGATAGTTGACGTTGACGCAAGAAACGGCGGCGTTGAATCATTCAGCAAGCTATGCAAAGACTTGGATATGGACCTTTTAAGCGAATCAGGTTTAGCAGTGTCAACGGGTAGCGGTGGCGGCTCGATGCACTTGTACTTTAAATGTCCCGATGGCGCGTATGTTCAACACACGGACAAGTACAAAGGTATTGATTTTAAAACAAGCGGCTATGTAGTTGGGCCTGAGTCTTTACATAAAAGCGGCAACGTTTACGAAGTGATCCACGGTTCGCCAGACGATATACAAGCAGCACCCGAATCACTGTTAAAAGTAATCGAAAAACCAGAATATCACAGGGCAGAGTTTAACGGGGCATCAGTTGACGTTAACGACGACGACATAAAAGATATGCTAGCCCACATCAGCCCAGATACAGACCATGAAACATGGTACAGGACAGGCATGGCAATCCACCACATAACAAGCGGTCAGGGGTTTGCATTGTGGGACGATTGGAGTTCAAGCGGTGAAAAATACCCATCAAGCCAAACATTAGAAAAACGCTGGCACTCGTTTGGCAAGTCTAGCAACCCTGTCACATTTGGCACGCTTGCTCACTACGCTGAACAAGGCGGATGGGTGTCAAAAGGTGGCGAAGTTACATTTATATCGGACTTAGAAGAAATAGAGGAAGACGACGAGATCGACATAAGCGGCGTTGATTACAATCGCCCGCCTGGTTTTGTTGGTGACCTTGCTCAGTGGATCAATGACCAATGTTTGTACCCGCGCGAGTCACTAGCCGTTTCCGCCGCGCTAACGTCTATCGGTAACATTTGCGGCCTGCGCTATATCGACGCGCAGGACGGCATGACAACAAACTTATTTGCTTTCGGCGTGGCTGGTAGCTCAACGGGTAAAGAAGCCGTACAGCAAGCATGGCTTAAAATAATGAACGCGGCTGGCATATCAGGCGCAGTACACGGCGCATTCAAATCAGAGCAAGAAGTCATAAGGAACCTTATCAGGCATCAAATGGCGGCTTATTCAGTTGACGAGCTGGGGATCACGCTTGCCAAAGTTAAGAACGCACAAAAAAGGGGCGGCGCGTCTTACTTGGAAGGCTTGATCGGCGTGCTAATGAGCGCATTCAGTAAAGCTGACGGGATCATGCCGATATCCGGCGACACCCGCGAAGAAGTCAGTAAAATATTGCAAACCGAACTAGCGGTATGCAACAAAAAGATAGACGAAAACGAAGATAAAACGGGATTTTTTGAGCGTAAAAAGCCGCAACTTGAACGCGCATTGCTAAATATTGAACAGGGCATAGAATCGCCGTTCTTATCTATTATCGGTTTTACTACGCCCGTAACGTTTAACAACCTGGTTGACTTTGAGCAAGCCACCAATGGCTTTTTATCACGCGC
>Ga0209757_10000239_pt1 | contig 13476 bp, 14 predicted proteins | sample ETNvirome_6_1000_FD_185472 | JGI IMG/M metagenome (GOLD analysis project Ga0209757, IMG submission 185472) | Marine viral communities from the Pacific Ocean - ETNP_6_1000 (SPAdes) (version 2) | ecosystem: Environmental > Aquatic > Marine > Oceanic | place: Pacific Ocean | collected 2013-06-19 | reverse complement strand
ATGATTCTGGCGGAGATATCCCTATGGATGCAGGGGAAGAAGGAGGAGGGGGTGCCGAAGGAGGATCTCAGCTTGCAGCTGACCTCAACGCACTCGTGAAAAGCCTCGGTCTCGGAGGAGGAGGAGAAGAGGGTCTAGAGGACGATGACGAAGATGACCAGTACGAGGCCTAATCCGAAATATATCCTTGCTTGATCCATCGTCTTAGTAACGTCTGATGTCTGTTCTGCATACCAAGAAGTTCTAAGACAACACCCGAGATATCCCCAATGGAGTCCTCTGTTATTTCAGAGGACTCCCTTAGCTTTTCCAGTTTATCAGTCATGTACTTTAGGGAGTCCTTGTCCGTACTAGACAACTCATTTATTGACGATTCTTTATTTTTCTTTGATTTCATGGATTTCTACTTTAAAATTTAGCGATTTGTACGCCCTGAGACGTTGGACTGAATGCTTTCCTAGATATGGAGCTTTGTCTATAAAATCATAGATGAAAACTTTGGATTTATTCTCATGTTTTCTTAAAGTTCTTCCTAAAGCCTGAACTGTTGCAATTTCAGATTTGAGACCTCTTGCATTTATTAGATGGGTAAGCTCAGGAATATCCACCCCTGTTTGGAATATAATCGTACCTATGATTATAGAGGGTCCAGTAGCACCAACAAAGCTCTGTAAGACATCCTCTCGATCTTTGAGACTATCCTTGCCTTCAAGCTTGAAAGACCCTGGAAGGAGCTTATTTAGCTTCTCAGCGTGTTTCAAATTCTTAGTAAGTATTAGTATCTTGGACTTGTCACCTGTAATATTTCTTGCGATATCCGCAATCATATTATTCCTCTCATCGTTGTCAACGATGTAATCATTGTAGATTTCCACATACGATTGATTTTCATATGCGTCTATCTCAATATCAGGCATTTCAATCATTTGAATTGATGGAGGAGTGAGATACCCTTCTGATACAAGTTCTTCCGCAGTAACATACTCTATTTCCTTACCTAGAAATGAAGTAAGGGAAAGCCTGGAATATTTCTCAGTTGGGGGTGTAGCAGTCATGCCTATACGAATGGATGCTGAAGGGAAAGATTTTAGGACCTTAGTCGCTAATTTTCCGCGAGCAAACTCATGAATCTCATCAAACATAATGAAATCAGAATCTTCTAGGTGAGATATGATAATCTTATCCACCGACTGAATAGTGCACAAAGTGATATCTTTTATATCAACCCCGTCACCAAAAGCTATCCCAACTTCAACCCCATGCTCCGTAAGAAACTTATAGGTCTGGTGGAGAAGTTGTTTTTTGTTGAAGAATACGATGCCTTTCTTACCTTCGAGGGCTTTTAGAAGTCCTCCCATTACAATAGTCTTCCCACTTCCAGTCGGAGCTTTTATAATACACGACTTCCGTTCAAGAGCTTCTTCAATAAGGTATTTTTGGTATGGACGGTATTCAATACCTTCTAAGTCGTAATCTTCAAAGGAAAGGGTACTTCTACCATCTACAATTTCAAAATCTCGATCCAAATAATTCAAATCTTCAATGATGCTATATAACAACCCGGAACCAAATTTTCCAGTTTTAGAGTTGAAAAATTCTTTTTCTCCGTTCCAAGACCCTCTTTTGTAAGAGGGGGTAAATTGATATCCGGGAGTTTTACAACTATATTTCTTGCCTAAAGCTTTTAGAAGTTCTTTCTCTTTAGTTTTGAGCACTGAATATACATTAGATACAAAAATTTTCATAAAATTTCTTGTTATTTTCTATTATAGATAGAATTCGAATCTTATTATGACTGAAGAAAAAACAATTTTAGATCTTGCAAAAGAGAGAATGGCGGATCCTGACATCCAAAATACTCCCACTCAAGTACCTGCTAGTAACCAAAAAAGTGAGGATAACTCTGTATCTAAAGCATTAGATGATCTGTTATCGAAGGTCAATGCCAAAAGCGGATGGGTACCAGTAAAACTACCATCTCTTGGCAAGTATAACGAAGGTGTTGGTGATACGATAGAAATCAAACCTTTTAATTTTGAGGACGAGAAGATCTTACGTTCAGTAACTTCAATTTCTGATATCAAGTCAGCAGTTACTTCCCTATTCCGGAGGTGTACCAAAGGTATCCCTTACCCTGAAATGAGTTTAGTGGATAAAGGGTATCTCCTCTACAAGCTAAGGGAAATTTCGTACGGCAATGAATACCCTATCGAAGCTGAATGTGTATCCTGTCAAGAGAAAAATGAACTTGTTGTAGAACTGGACAAGCTAGGAACTGTCTACGTAGAAGACGATGCAAGTCCAGAGATTTCCGTTACTCTTCCAGATTCCGAAATAGAAGCTGTCATTAGGGTTCCAAGGACTGCAGATGATGTATATCTTGAAAATCCAGCACTTATAATGGATAACCTATGGAGATTCGTTATTAGGCTTGGAAAGTATGATGAGCGTACAGTAATTCAAAACTTCTTAGCTAAAACTTCAGCTAGGGATGCCGCTGTTATCCGAGAAACAGCCTTTGGGAGTGGTGTAGGTCTTGATTCAAAAGTAAGATTTAAATGCATTCGATGTGGAAATGATCAATCTGCTGACCTACCCCTGAACGAAAATTTTTTCTCGGTGAGTTAGAAGTTCGGCTAAAGGGGGATTCCTTGTATCAGGAGTCCTACGTTCTAGTTCACCATTGCGGTTTTAGCCTTCACGATGTCAATACGATGACGTCAATAGACCGAGAAGAATATATAAAGATTCGAAAGGAAGAGTCCGACAGAGAATCTGCAGAAATGGATAAAGTTAAGTAGTAAATACCTTGAAGGAATTACAATGGTACAACTAAACGGACATAACGTAACCCCAAGACATAACAGGCCAGGAGTCCTGGGAAACACTTATTTGGAGTTTTTCTTCATTAACAATGGAGCCTTCGCACACCCATACGAAGTGTGTAGCGTTTACGTCTTCCCAGATAATTCTAACGGAGATTCCAGTGTATGGTTGAACGAGGATGGGCTAGTTACTCCCAGCTCTATTGTTGATGCAGATATGATCTTTACAAACTCTGGAACTTTTTCTGGAGCAGTTCAAGATCCTGCTGATGTAGCATTCGATCCTACGGGATTTATCAATACTGTACAATCGGCTAGTGGAATTTACCGTATAGGTGATGGAGAGGGGCATTTCGCTGTCGTTCTGAAATCAGGAGATCTTACAGCTTCAGGAACTAGGGGTAATTTTGCATCTGGAACCGGAAAATATTTCGATATCTGGACTCTTGTTGACGTTATAGGTTCAGACCCGAAAACTTATATCCACTCTTTTGAACTGTTTAGAGATACAATTTTCTCTACAACAGAGCCTCTGCTGGTAACCACGTCTCACAGTTTGATTCAGAAATATGTGAATAAAAATTCAACCACAAAGATTCAAATAAAATCTGACCACGTGGTAAACAATAGAAACATAACTGAGGAAATCAAAAATATATTCTCTCAATCAGTCGTCGATAATGCTGCAATTCGAATTATCAAACTAAAAGATGATACTTCTACAGGACTTCCTTATACCCAAATCAAAGACTGGGCCGACACTGAAGGATATGTTCAAATTGATTCAGAAGATACAATTACTTATAATTGGAATACAAATGATGTCGAGACGGGAATGTACGAACTTCAGGTAAGTTCTAATGTGTTGGACCAAGTAGTTGTAAGCGATAAATTTAATTTAGTAGTTCGCTAATCTTATAACTGAAATCCATCCGCGTAATCGTTTTATTTATATAAAGCAATACTTCTTTTTTAGGGGCTTGGACAGTAAACTCGTTCCAATCCTTAAACTTTCTAGGAGGCTGAACAATCCAAGGTAAGGGGAGATTTTTAGACCTAATAAGTTTAGCAGCCTTCTCCATCCCATCTTTTCCAGGATCATCGTTATCAAAAGATAGAATTATTTTTTTGCTAGAAAGATCCTTTATCTGGGAGTAAGACATGAAACTACCCTGGATACTTGTTGCATTTACTCCACACCCTCGAAGAGCGATAGCGTCAAGAGGACCTTCAACAACTAAAACATAAGATTCTCCAAGGTCAAAAGGAAACAATACCTCAGAGGATTTTACACCGTACTCCTTGTAGGTGGGATTTAGGTACTTCATTCCAGAACCTAGCAGATTACGAGCTTGGAAGTAGAAAAGACCCCTGGAGTCTTCGTAAGGAATTATCAAACGATTTACGTATTTTCCTTTCGTGGCAACATAAAATTTTTGGCTCTCTAAGCCCCTGGACCGAATCATTTTACAGGCAAGCCTTTCAACTATAGACTCTGGAGATCTATTATCGGTGAAGTCTAACAACTTGAAGTTTTGGACCTCTTCCTGTATATTTTTAGCATTCAGCGGGGGAGGAGCCTTGTACCTGGAAGGAGAAGCGAATATAAGTTCTGGCGTATCAACCAACTTTCGCATTACGAGCATAGACGCATCGTCATATGATATACATTCGATGAAGGACACTAGGTGTACAAAGCTACCTTTCTCCTTGGACTTGAAACATTGCCAGAGTCCGGTTTCTCCATTAATTGACATGTGCCCCTTAGAATCATCAAAAAACAGAGAATTCACAATAAATTCTTCCCCTGCCACATGATAATCTTGAAACTTATCAATAATATAATCTTTAATAATACTAGGCGGAATCTTCATAGATATGATATCTGGGGGTTCACAACATATTAAAGGTACACAGACCATGTTTATATCCAAAGTTTCTCCCAGTAAATTAAAAACCTACAACGAGTGTCGTCAGCGTTATAAATTTAGATACGTAGACTATTTGAAAGATCTCTATAATCCTAACAGCAATACTAATGCTCTCCAATTTGGGTCTTATGTGCACAAAATTCTTGAGGATGGCGTAGATGCTAAATCTGTAGATGAGCTTCGTGAGCTCGCCGGCGAATTACGACCAAACTATAAGTTTTCAGATAAAAAGAAGGAAGCTCAGCTAGACAAGATTCTTGTCAACTTCTTCAATTTCAATTCCCAGTTGGAGGAGAACGTCAGTACCGAACTTCCTTTCGAGATCAAGATGACTGATGATTTCGCTATAAATGGAATTATTGACCGTGTCATCAAAGGGAAGACTGGAAAATACTTAGTAATAGATTACAAGACTTCCAGGCAAGCAGCAACAAAGACTTCTTTGTTCAAAGACCCCCAGATGTTGATGTATGCTTTTGCAATACACAAGATGTACAACGTTCCGTTCTCAGATATCACCGTATCGCACTACTATCCTCACTTAGATAAACTAGTTTCGATATCCTATGGACCTACACAAGTAAATTCTTTTCTAAGAACACTAAAGAGTAAGATCTGGGAGATTAGAAAAAAGAAGGCTCAAGACCTAAAGCCGGTACTAAATCAATTCTGTGATTGGTGTAGCTTCAAGAATCTGTGCCCAGAATTTGGAGGAACTCCTAGGATGCTGGAAGAAGCTAAGGCTAAGGAAAAAGAAAAATACCCTAGGAAGAAAACCTAGTCAAGCTTTATAGCTGGACAGTACAAAGTAACATCAATCTTCCTAAAGAACTCATTAACTTCACGTTCTGAGTATCTGTGTTTTTTTGTATACGTTGAAATAATAGTAGACCTTTTCACGGGTTTTCTATTTTTCATAGCTTTTAATAAGTATTCTTGGAATATAGATATAAAGTGAGGAGAGAACCTATGCCTCCATTTTTCTGTAAACTTAGAACTCAAAGCATAATCTACCTGCTCTAAAAATTCATGAATTTCTACCTCGGATTCGAAATCACTCATAACGCTATATGTTTATAGTAGTTTAATTAAATTTTTTCTTTGTTTTTTAGTTTTTTAGTTTCAGAGAAAATCATATAAATATATTGTATTAAAGAAGTTCACAACCATTTATGCCGAAAAATATTACAGAATCTTTGCCACTGGGCATGGAAGCCACAGCTTTCACAAAAGAACACAAAATTGAATCCGCTATAGGAAGTCTGTTCACATTCACTTACATATCAAAAACAGCAAGTATAGGACAGCCACTAATTATCAATGTAAGGAGAAAAGGACAGAGGCAGTTTTCTAAGGGTAGTAACGAGTATATGGCTGGTATAGTATTGAACGATCTGTCTCCCACAATGATAGCATTTCTTTTGAGACGTTTTGGGAAAAAAAGGATTATAACCTGGAAAGATGTAATTGCTCTCGGTGCTGTAGCCCCGAAAGCAAAATACAGGATCTATAACCTAAAATACCGAGAGGATTTTCACACTGTTGACGCAAGTATATACATGAAGAGAGAGCAAGAAGAGCTAGAATAGCCTCTACAAGCGATAATATGGCAGCCCCAGACGAACAATTCGACCAAAGAACCTTTTCGCATTTAGATGCGTCTGTTAGGGATTTGTCCTATTCTTTAGACACGACAGTATTCCGACTGATAAAAGATGCTCTTCCACCGATTAGGGGTATGGGTCTTGCGGCACAACAAATGGCTGTAGCTGTAAGAGACTCAATTAAAATGCAGAACAAGTTGGCAGGGCTTTTATCCTTTACTGGCCGAAACCTTGCGAATAATACTCATCACCTAGATCAGGTAGGGGTAACTTTCGAGCAGGCCGGAGATGCTATTGCCGACACTTTTCTTACAGGTGTTCGTAGAAATGTGAAAGACACTGTAAGACTTTTAGCACAGTCAAAATCTTTAGGTTTGGATACTAGAGCTTTAGCTGATAATATGACCTTCAATAGAAGAACTTTAGGAATTTCAACAGATGCATCTATACAGTTGGCTAGGAGTTTTGTGGAAGTTGGATCTCAGTTTGGTATTACAGGGGATGCAATTGTAAAATCTATGCAAGCACTCAGACCTGCACTCGAGTCTGCCGCAGCTTCCTTTGGACCAGGAACTGCAGCTGCCATTGAAGAAGCCGCAGCTACCATGACAGGTAGATTCGGACTTGGAGCCCAAAAAGCCCTAGAATCTATAATGAGTAAATTAGTAGGGGGTACCGCTGAGTCAACCAAATTAGCCATGAGACTTGGGGTTCCTCTGGAATTACTCGCGTCCGACATATCAGGCGACATTGTAGAAGCAACTAAAATAGCCTTGAACAGAGTTACGGAACTTACCTCAGGGTTCAAAGGTACACCCGGTGCAGGACTCATAAAAGGTGCTCTCTCAAAATCACTTGGCATAAATGATGCATTTATAAATCTTGGTATAATGCTAAATGATCCGCTGCAACAAATGAATTCGCTGCAAATTGAACAGTTGCAGGCACAAAGGCTACAAAATGACCTTACTCAGGCACTATCAGTAATTATGACTCCTATGAAAGTTGATGTGCTGAAACTATTGAATATCTTTGTAGGGTGGATTAATTTTGCAAGTGGTTTCATTGCGGGTGTTATTAAATTTTCGTCAAAGTTCCTTATTACTCTGTTTGCACTAAAAGCCTTGCAGAGAATCAGGGCCTTTAAAGATGATAAAAGGGACGGTTTGCTAACTAGAATGTTGTTTGCCTTGAGAACGGGAGGGAGAGGAAAAGGTTGGCGTGTGAAAGGCAAAGGAATGCAAGCACTAGGATTTCTAGGAGGCCCGGTGGGAATCGCTGCACTGGGAGTAGCAATGTTTGGGCCAATGCTTTTTAGTGCTATTACTGGAAAGAGTGAAGAAGAGAAGAGACGCCATCGAGAAGCTCAAGAAGAAAGAAAAAGAACCGCAGATGCTCTAACCAAATCATCTCCTCATCTTGCTGAACTAAAATCGTTAGGTGCAGATATGAGAAGAGCAGCCATTACATGGGAACTATTCCAGGAATCCCAGTCTGGCATAGGAACGAAGACCAACGAGGTATTAGAAAAGATTCACGACGCTAGCATCACACCGGAAATTGATAATCTTACGAATCAACTTAGGCCAGCAGGCCAAGAGGGGATGAACTAATATGTCTATCGGAAGAGATCCTTTATCAGACTATCAACGAAGCCTAGGCGAGAGTATAGAAAATCACCGGGCTCAAGATCTTCCTTCCGGAGGTAATAGTTTATTCGGAAGAAGCGTGTTCGGATTCTTAGGCCAAACATTTGGAGGTATGATACCTAGAGTTCCTACTGTAGGAGGAATGAGTATTGGCTTAGGTCCTGACGTAGGAGACCAGCTAAAACGACAAGGTGTAGGGCTAGCTACGAATGCTATCATAGGTGCTGTTTTCGGAACTGGGGGACCGAAGTTCATAAGGGAAATTGTGCGAAAAGAGAAATTAGAGGATAAAGGATGGGTAGAGTTTCATTTTGATGATGACCAAGAGATAGATTTCAGAATTCCTTTCTTTTCAAACCCTAGAATTTCAGAATCTCGAGATGCTAAGTACGTGTCTAACGAGATAATGAATAGGAATGAACCTTGGAGATTGTGGGTAGGAGCCTCTCCTAAAAAGGTTTCTGTAGATTTTTCAATTCAAAAACCTCACATTCAATCCCTTACAGATGGCATACTGGAGGGTGCAGCTAAAGATTTTCAATTTATGCTTCAGGGAGGAGCTTTATTGGAGTCGGAAAGACTTAGGACAGATGAACTGGCAACACAACACACGCCTAATCCTTGGGATGTAGGTGTTATGGGTCAGGGGGTTTCACCCGCTCCAGCAGAGCCCTTCAAAACAGATGCGGAATTAGCAAACAAAAATTTCTATGATGCAATGGAAAGATCTCAGGTTAACGATGGCTTGTGGACTCATGTTATGAACTCTGTAAAGGTCGTTCAAGGTTCCGTGGTAAGGTCTAATGATCCTAATAATATAAATGGTCCTCCTATAGTACGCTTGAAATTCGGAAGTCTGTACTCCAGCTCAGAAAAGTATATTCTAAAATCCTACACCATAAAGTATGATGAGAGGTGGGGGTATGAGAATCATTCAAATCCAAAGATGAGTATCGTGCCTAGAAAGATTGATATCTCCCTGAAGCTAGAAAGTTTTTCTCAAGGTATAAAGTATGACGAGGACGGGGTACCTTCCATTCTAAACCCTCCAGGATGGGACACTATCATGGTGATTAAGTAAAATGGCAAACAGTAAATCCAGGTATTCTTTGTATAGTCCAACAAAACGAAGTTTCAGAAATACTCCAGTTGTAGATATAACTTCTTCAGAGAGTTGGTCTAAAATTGTTGAGTCCTTGAGTGCTCTTCCTAGCAGGGTTGCAATTATTCCTGCTGGAATGGATGGACGACCCGACTTACTGTCTTTCAAGATTTATGGTACTCCAGATTATTGGTGGTTGATATGTGCGGCTAATAAAATTATTGATCCTTTTGAACAACTAACTGCAGGAAAACAAATTATAATTCCTATAATGAGTTAAATTATGGGACTTCTAAATCCGCAGAAACCGTTCTTTCTGGAAATTGTTCTGGTTTCAGATACAGAGGCGTTTAAAACTTATGATGTTACTAATCATCTAAAAAAGTTTGAGTATTCTGTCGTATCTGAAGACGGAGGAGGCTTAACTTATAAGATAGATGTTATAAACCCTTTAGAAGCAGTAGAGGAATTAATAAAAGAGTATCATAATAACTTTTATTCAGACGTTGAGACGGATAAGCCAATTTCTTGGCTTCCTAAAATTTTGATTCAGTGGGGGTATGGTAAGGAGAAGAAGGATGGAATTTCTAAGGTTCATTTGGCTACTTTGACAGACCTAAAGTATACCTTTTCTTCTGGCAAGGAAAAACTGTTATCCATCACTGCCGTTGGAGATTCCTCCTTTACGAATCAATATACAAAGGGTCTACTAAAGGCTCAATGGCGTGGTAAAACTATACGGACAATAAGAGGGAGACGCCCGGGTTGGCAGAAACTAAAGCCAAGGCCCGGTGACTCCGCGCATTCGACTCCAGTAGATAAGTGGCTAAGGTATGAAGGGGACAACCTGAGATTTACAGAGGTTATTGAAAAATTGCTAGCACAACATTTTAGTCACTTTCTAAAAACTGATGTTAGGTTGAAGGATATTGATTGGAATTCAATTGAAGACAAGCTTAGGGGGATGTATAATTCCTACGTAACTGCAAATGCTTTTGTGGATGACCCAGACGAGCCTGCCACCCAGCAATGGCCACAAAGGAGAGCTGCTAAAGAAGTTGCCTCGAAAGATGCTACGTTCAAAATATTTGAATATTTTGGTTTTGATGTGCAACTTGTTTCCATATCCGACGATTTCAAAGATACCTATAAGGTAACATACTCTAAAATGGGACCAGGAGGGACAGGCAAACCAGAGTACAAATATTTCCACAAGGACCAACTTCAGCCAGGAGCTTCAGATATGGTAGGTAATCTGAAAGCAGCTCGAGATTCCAAGGTTGGAGGTCAACCACTCAATGTAGGGCTAGACAGTACTGACATTAGCCCAAACGACCTCACTGCGGCAGGTTTAGATCCTGACGGTGGAGGATTAACGTACTCTGTCATATCTACTCCCGACGATATAACCACTCAGAGTGGAAGCTCAACGGGGAATACGCATGCAACAATAAGAACCAACACAGGAGTTGAGTTTCCTGCCACCCTTGGATACGTCGGATCTGGAAAGATCAAGGATGCCAAACTTAGCCGCGACAAATTAGCCATAGAGGCCGACGAGAAATATCAAAAGCTAGTAACGGATGCTGCGGGGTTAGACAGGACTTGGGTAGCCTCAGCACCAGAGAGAGTAAACTACGAAGATCTTTCAGATGACGAGAAAAGTGAACTTAACACCTACGCACAATTTCTTCAAGTTTCTTGGATTAGCCCGGAAGGAACTCCTCTAAAGAAGACTATTTTCGATTTTTTAGAAAAAATAAATAGTTTGCTTGATGATCCTGAACAGCATTTTATATTTTATACTCAGTCTCCTGCTTTGTTTGACGAGCGAGGAACAAAGACCCTAAAAGAAGTATATAAAACTCATATAGAAAACAAAGAAAAGTCTACCATAATAACAGTAACTCAACGTAAATTTGCTGGGGAAAACGATTATAAAGATAAGGATATGGAAATTTTCTCATATCCACAATTGAATTATCCTGGCGAACCTTTCAGAAACACTCTTCTTACATATGGAGGAAATGATTCTACCGTCAAATTTTTTGATTTTACTAGTGACTTGGCTTATTTGACCCAAAGCATACAAGGCATTAAAAGCTTTCTATCTATAAATAATAACTCAGAATTCTTGACGTATGACCGAATTACAGAGTCTCTATTTTACTTTGTGAAGGAGCTTTCGAAGTCTGACACGATTATAGAAGATAAGGATAAAAGGGAAAGGATTAGATCTTCTATATCGATGCAAGAGGGTAATGACCGCAAGGCAGTGGAGATAAGCGAAGAAACATTGGGCTTTTTGAAAGATTTGGGAAGTACAATTGACTCCAAGGAAGTTCGAGGTGTTCTTAGAAGATCCAAAGATCCCAAAAAAGAAAGAGCCTTTAGATCTTTTGTTGCGATGCTTCAAGATAGGGCGTCCTTGTCTTCATTTCTAGAATTGCAAGGCGGAAAGCATTCGGCTACTTACGATGTAGTTTTTGGTTCAACTTCAGAGACCTTTAGCACTAGTACCGATATAGCGTACACTTTGAAAAAGGATAATTTGTTTGATCAGTTCATAAAAGGCAAAGGTATTAATACAGACAAAGTTTTAAAAGCATATGCTTCAGACTACTTGCGAGGATATCCAACTCAAGTTCGTATCAAGATTCTCGGTGTTCCGGAGCTTGATACTATCATGGACGTCAATAGCGTTAGGTCTGTAGTTTTTGATGTTCATGATTTGTCCAGAGAAAGAGTCACTGGAGTTAGAAATATTCATTGGCTTTCTGGTACGTATACTCCTTACGAAATAAAACATATTGCAAGTCCTTCTGAAGGGTATTTGACGGAGATAAGTCTTCTAAGGAATTCCCTTGGAACTTCAGTGAGAGAGGATAACAATGAGTAGGTTCGACACTACAGTTTACAAATGTGAAGTTCACGATAATGCAGACCCTGACATGGAAGGAAGACTAGAGGTCCAGCACCCAAAGTTATTTGGGGGAAAAAAGCATTGGGTTAGAGGTACCACCCCTTTTGGGGGATTCAATTCCGGATTTGTACACATACCACCTCCAGGAACCGTTGTTCTAGTTATGAGGACTTTGGATTCGGATTTGTCTTCAGAGTATTTTTGGTTTGCAGTTACCCAGGAATCAAGCAGCGGGAGGTTAGAACACTACGATTATGACGCGGCAAAATCTGGGCTACGCCCTTTTGATACCGTACTCAGCCCTTCTATTCCAGAGTACGATACGGTTTACAGAGGACCAAATGGGATTCCCGAGAAATTTATATGGAAGTCTGAAACGGGTCACAAGATTGAATTATCCGAAAAAGTATATAATACTCCTGCAGGCAAGGGTAAGGTGGTTGTAACCCAGGAAGATCATATCCTCTTGGAGTCCAAAACAGGAAAGAGAATTCTTATTGATGATGGTGTAGGTCCAGAGTTCAGCAGAATTCTATTAGATGATGGATATGGAAACTTTATCAAGATTCAGACTGACCAAGATTTTCACACAGGAGAAAACTCTATAAACGTTGAATCCGTTGGAAATATTCATATTACAAGCAAAACCGGCGAGATTTTTATTAATGTTGAGAAGGGGAGTAATGCCCCCATAGAGATTAGAAACTATGGATCTAGCTCTATTGATATAAAATGTGATAACCAAGATGTAAATGTGTCCGCCGGTAGAGATATAAATGCTTATGCAGCATCGTCAATATATGCTTATGCAGCATCGTCAATATATGCTTACGCAGCATCAGGTCATGTTTCTGTAGAGGCTTCCGGAAATATAGCAGTCTCAGCACATGGAAATGTTGAAATTACATCCGACGCAAACTCCCACGTATCCGTTTCCGGAACTTTAAATATGCACTCACTTGAAGACTTGAATATTACTTCAGAGAAGAATATCAACCTTACCGCCGAAGAAATTCATCTAAACTGATGGCACTTCTAATCGCTGTGGACGGAAATCCTAATACTCAATGTGGTCATACCCTGTCCGCGTCAGCTCCTAAAGTCTATATCAATGGTAAGTTAGTGGGTGTGGATGGAGATTTCTCTGGTGGCATGGTATCCTCTTCCCTTCAGTCCACAGTAAAATCTGGAGGGGTGAACGTTTTAGTAAAATACGACTCTGTAGCAGGTCATGGAACTGCTCCCCATCTCCCTCAAAGTCTTTGGACTCCTCCTCAATCTACGGTATTTATAGGAGAATAATTAAATGGCAGGCTACAGCAATCACGGGTATATCGGATTCAACTCTTCTGGTGGAGGCATCGGAGTTATTAGGCAAGGAGACATGTATATAAGAACTGGAGACAATGCCATTGCTCTTCCGGATGGAGTTTTTACTGTCA
>Ga0209757_10000238_pt1 | contig 13486 bp, 12 predicted proteins | sample ETNvirome_6_1000_FD_185472 | JGI IMG/M metagenome (GOLD analysis project Ga0209757, IMG submission 185472) | Marine viral communities from the Pacific Ocean - ETNP_6_1000 (SPAdes) (version 2) | ecosystem: Environmental > Aquatic > Marine > Oceanic | place: Pacific Ocean | collected 2013-06-19 | reverse complement strand
TTAAGTTGCCGGTAGAATCATTTGGCTCAATGTCAAAACCGGCCTCTGGCGATATGCCTGATGTATTAGTGCACGTTGTTGTTCCGTGAAAATGTAAAGTTTTGCATTTGTTAACTGTAATCCCATTTCGCCTACAGTCATCGGTAAACGCATCATAAAAATGCAGGTTGCGACCTTTCCGAACAACAATGCCATCACCCCATGCCTTAGTGCAAATAGGGTTGTATATGTGTATATTATTAGTGTCATCTGCTGCGTTAGAGCTAATATTTAAACAGTGACCTTGCTCGCCTGTTGAGCCTGTATGCGTGTCTTTGTCGCCCGTCAAAACTGGGTTGTAGATAAAAACGTTCTGCACGTTCGCAATATTAACCAACCTATAATCGGTCTCTGCGTTAGTGATTGCCGCCCACTCTGAATTAGAGGAAAAGGTTAAATGAATATTGCTAGGCACTTGTAGCCGAGTTACCGCATCTACAGCCGCCGTCCCATCTGAGCTAATCAGTCCGAAGCTTTCACCAGACATTCTATCCATTGATCTCTGAAGCGCTGCTGTATCGTCTGTACCATCAGCAGTTCCAGGCGTTGAGTCATGCAATACGCCAAACATTTTAGTTGTCATTGGGCGATCTATCCGAATAACTAGAGACACCGTAGCAACACCAGTACACTGAATTATATCAAATGTGTTTTCTGTCACCGTACTTGATAGCACTACATCAGCTATAAAGCCGTTACCTTCGCCGGGTAACCTTTCTTTTATGCTTACAGCGTCACCATCTTCTAGCCCTGTATCTGCTACCGCCGCCGCCAATGTGGCGAAATGTTTAGTGAATGCGTTATCAGCCCTAACCGCCGTGGCATCTACATTATCAAACGGCCCCATATAAAACGGTGTATTAGCTGTCGCGTCTGTAGCATTGCTGAAAATCGCCCACTTATGCTTCCTATCAATATATGGAAGTATTTCATTGCCTGAGACTTCAAGCTTGCCTTCGGCGTTATACGTTATAGAGGCTTGAGGTGATGAACCGGCGCTATCAATAGCTAAGCTAGTGCTGGTTGTTGTTCCTGGCAAATATGCCTTGAGTACCGCCCCACTGTAAGGGTCGCCGGAAGCGTCAAATAAAGGGTTTGGCACGTCGGCCATTAAACTCCAACTCATATCTTTTTTCCTTCTTTAATTTGTGGTATCTTTAAATACATGGAACTAATACTTTTACTAACTATGCTTATTATATCACCTCAAATTACGTGCGCTGTTGTCGCGGGTTATTTCTCGTTTTGCTTCATAAGAGAAATAAAGCGTATCTATTTTTGAGAACTTAAGAACTCCAGCATTGACTTGTATGCTCCCTCTTCACTAATTCCGCTCGCTTTTCTTGCAGCCTCAACCGCTTTATCTGCTATAAACTCTTTTGGCCCTCTAGTGGCCTTAATAGCTGTTTCAACACCGCCCGCCAAAGATGTCGTGGCTTTGCTTCCTGCCACTTTATCTAATTCGTCGGCATACTTCATTAACAGTCTAAAGTCTGGGGTGCCATCGCCACCACTGCCTGGTAATCGTTTTACACCTCCAAAACCAGTGTGCTCCTTTAAAACATCTTCTATTTGCTTAAAGGAATCCTTCACCCTGCCCCTACTTTGAGCGTTGCTAGTTATACGCCTGGCTAATATAGCTAATTGTCCACTAGCGGTATCTGATGTTAAATCTGTTTTCTTTCCTGCTAAGTTTTGTATCTCATCTAACGCTTGAATTGTATCAGAGTAAGCCTTATTTGCTTCTGCATACTTTGGGAACCCTTTATCTAACGCTGTCTTAATATTAGATCTTAAGTCTTTTAATGAACGCTCAGCGTTACCGCCTAAGCCTCTAACTGTTTTACCATAGCTGACAGTTTCATCAATAAACTGTTTCAGCTCATGAAGATCTAAAGCGTCTGGGCTTTTATTGCTAGACATGCGCTCGAAAATATCAGCAATGGCTTTTTTGCGACCCGCGCCACTTACCAAAGCGTTTTTAAAGTCAAGCTTGCCGCCTTCCGTTATGCCTATTTTTAGATCATCTAGAGAACGCAGGAAAGAGTCGCCTATTTGTGCAACTGGTACTTTTTGACCTTTTAAGAACTTTTTAGACCTCCCTATCTGCTTACCCGCTAGTCTATTAATAGCTTTAATTTCATTAACCTTTTTGAGCAATACATCACCAGCAACAAATGACGGCCTAAACTCATCACCAAAAACTGGATTCTTTCGACCCTTCTCTGCGACTGCAGTCATTTTAGCTAATGCTTGTCGATCTGCTGTTGTCGCTGTCTTCTTAATTGTTTCCAAAAACCCTTCATCAAACCCCTGATTACTGGCATTAATTAAAGGTTTATCAGCAACTACTTTAGGCGAATCTAAGCCTAGTATCTTCTGCATCTCAGTAGGATCTTTTACACCCTCTTTTGAAAGCTTAAATCGTGCAATATCTTTGTTTATTTCGCCTGTCTGTAGCTGTCTTGCGATCTCTTTCCTTGCTGGCGTCTTAATACTAGCAACATCTTCTGCAAGCTCTTTGCCAGCTATAGCCACTTTTTTAGCTGCTGGAACTGCCTTTTTAGCTGCTGGAACTGCCATATCTGCAGCTTTTCTAGTGCCTTTAAATGCTGTGCCAACACCCTTTAAGCCTAACACCTCTAACGCTGCGTCTGGGAGTATATGAGCTAGTGTGGCTAATTCTGGGCTTCCTGTAGCGTCAAGTGCTTTCCCGCCTAACGTTTCGCCTAACCCTTCTTTTTGAATAGCGTTAATAGTGTTTACAGCGTCCTCTAATGACCCGCCCGTAACCATCTGAACCATTCCAGCCAATCCCGAAATAGGGATATTTGCCACATCTATTCCAAAATCAACTATTTTGCCTAGAGTTTCTAAGCCTTCTTTGCCCGCTTGAGTTCTAGGCGTAAAGCTTAACCCGCTAGCAATTCCTTCCTGCGCTGCTACTCCTTCGTCTAGACCTTCTGTAGCCGCTACTCTTGCGCCCTCTATGCCAGAGAGTACGGTTGCTGGAATTGACGACGCTACTGTTAAAGCTGGCTCTATTACGCTAGCACCTGGAAAATCTTGGCTTTCTACTTGAACTAATCCACGGCTTACCGCTTCATCAAATATAGCTCTTTTATCAGGCGGCAATTGATCCTGCAAACCTCTGTTTGATATCTCTTGAAATCTAGCTAAGTTCTCTTGTTGTGTTGCCATATTAAAAACTCAATAGCTCTGCATCTGTTTTACTTTGTAAGTCGGCCTGATCTTCTAGCCCTAACTCACCCGCCATCTTTGCTCTAAGGTTTGTCACATCCTTAATGAAAGCCTCTTCCCCACGCTTTCTATTTAGCGCGCCGCCTGCCAAGTTAGCAATAATTCTGATATCTGTTTCACTTAATACACCAGACATAATATCTAAGTTATCAGCAGTTAATATGTTCCCAGCTTCTTCTATATCCGCAATTATTTCAGACTCATTGTCGCCTCTAAGCTTTTGCCCGCCAAAAGGAATTAATGACTCATCTGACCCTTCAATAGAGCCTATAACGTCATTTAACTCATCTGCACCTAATATTCTATCTAACAGGTCAACAGCTCTTTTCTGAAATACTTTCCCTTTCTTAACTTGCCGCTGCTTCTCTCTAAGTTTATCGACTTCTTTAAATCCTGACTCGGCATTTTTAGCCGACTTCATAACGTTTTCTAATTGCGTCATCTCTTCCGGTGTAGCATTTGGGTAGCTTGTTTTAAGCTTTAACGGAGCCGCGTCAAGCTTTTCCTGCTCTGCTCCTGAGTCGATAACCTTTAACGCTGCTTTCACACCTTTATCACCGCCACCTGAAGCATCAAAAACAGTTTGCGCTTTAGAAGCTAGTTCTGGCGTTAAATTTGTTAATAATCCAGCAATAGGTGATCCTTGCGGGGTATCTATAGTCGGCGGTACTTCTTTTTGCTTTAAATTTGCTGTTTCTGCTCTCAGCTTCTCCGCCTTAGCTACATCTAAGTCACTTATCGCCTTTTCCGGGTTATCTAGAAACGCTTTAGTGTTAAAAATAGCCAGATCAAGGTTTTCATCTGTTAACGGCTGTTGTTCTATTTGCGCTGTATCAATGCCAAATTCTTGAAGTTTAGGCAATAGGCTAGTAAACGCCCCTGCTCTATTTTCCGGCGCAATACCTCTCAATGCTGTAGCTGCTTGGTTCATAATCTTAGCACGCTGCAATACCTGGCCTTGGTCGAATTGGGTCTGACCCCGTTGCGCGGTCTTTTGCGCTTGCCCTAGCTGAAGCTCTGCTAGTTGGTTTCTAATTGGCGCTGCTGCTGCCTCTCTCGCTATACCTTGCTCTTGGCTTTGTATAGCAAGTGCGTTCTGTCTAGCGCTTTGAAATGCGCCTACAGGGTTAAACTGATTTAATGTAGCCATATACCACCTAAAATACTAATGGGCCTGAGCCTTGAATTGCTTGAGGCGTTAGGTTAGTTGCTGTTGAAAATTGCGAGTTTGGAACTGGTGTATAGCCTGAGCCTGGTGATCCACCAAGCCCGCCACCGAACGCACCAATCCCGCTAGCGATATTCTGTAGACCTCCACTTATAGCGTTAGCCTGTCCTATCTGGGCACCTGCCTGAGCCTGCCCGACGTTACCAAGTAGGTTAGATATATTCGTGCCTGTCTGAAGCGCTGCTGAGCCTTGACCCGCTGCTGCATTCTGACCCAAACCTAAGACATTGAACAACTGATTAAATCGCTGGTTTTGCAGTTGAGGTACGATAGTAGACGTTAAATCAGTATTGAACTGCGTTAAGTCTTTAAGTGTTCCGCCCGCCCCTAATCTACCCTGAGCTGCTGCGCTTTCTTGTATCTGCTCAAACCCTTGGTTGCGTAGAAAATCAACTACTGGGTTGATCTCTGATAACTGCTGTGTAGGATCTGATATTAAGCTTTGAAGCTGGTCGCCTGCACTAAGCCCAATATCAACAAAGGGTTGTGCCGCTGTTTGCGCCTGCTCTCTAGCCGCTTGCTGCTCACCTATTCCTAGTTGCGCGGCCTCTGTTTGTGCATCTGCTGCATCTCCTGCCGCTTTATGTGCAACCACACCACTTATTGCTGCTCCACCAACTACTGCTGCCGCCACCCAACTCATATATTCACCTCTACCATTAAGCCTGCCTCAAACTCTTCGAACGTATCGCAAGTGATTGTATCGCCCCCGTCTATCTCTTCTATTGAGTCTAATTCTGTGGGGTGGAAAGTTATCCACACTACGTCTTCCTCTATATAAGCGACACGCTTGGTTCCCGCCTCCGTCACGCCTTTAAAGGGCGCTTCTACATACTGTATTTTTTCCCCGTCATATACTGACATCTTCCCTTTTAGCATTATATATGGGTGCGTATGCTTATGAATGCGAGAAAATACCAGGGAACCTTTTGTCATTGTTAGCTCTCTGGTGTAAAGTCCTGGCGTCACCGCATGTTCTAACTTAAACCCCGCAGCTATACTGGTATGCCTATCTACAGTCTGATACTCACTCTTTATAGCTTCTTCCGCTTCAGTAATCCATTTCCTATACTCTGGGGCGCTTAGTTTTTTATCTGGAATTGATAAAAACGAGCTGATACTAGCTACATTATTCATGTTTCTGTAGTCCCGCTAATGGTGTAATTGATAACTAATTGCTTCATTAAGATTCAGTCACCCCGCTTAAATCCGCATTAATAACGCTTGCCGCACCTGCTGTAGCAAAGATGCTCATACTATTGCCGATTGAATGTTGTTCTAGTTTATCACATTCCCAAACTTTGTTCGGCTGAATTGTTTTCTTGTCTAGCCAGTTCCCGCCACTGCCCGCGGCCGGTGTTGTAGCTGTAAGCACACGCCATACAATAACCTCAACCGCACTTGCTGAAGTGTTTGTAAATGTTGCTTTGCCTATAAACTTTACTTCGCTTGAAGTTGTAGACACTAAAGAAGTTGAGCTAGTGCCTAGCTGGGTCTCGCTTGTGAAATTTCCTAGAGTTGACGCCATTAAAAAAGTTCCTTCCAAAGAGGTGTCACGTTTATTGTAGCTGAGCTGGCGCTCACGCCTTCGAATGATATGGTTTCGCCTGGTGCCAGTATTATATCATAAGGCGTTAGATCAATATTCACACTATCATTCTTACCTGCCAAAGAGAATACATCTAGAGTTTTACCACTTGTGACTGTCGTCCCTGCCACATCATAATCAACCACTGAATCCGTGGCACTTACGTCAGAATATGAAGGCGAACCGCCTAGCGTGGCATTTCTAACCATCCTTACCTCTGCCAAGTTATTAGTTCCGCTCGCCTCTAAGCTTACACTCACCCTTTCTAGCAGTACGTCTATATAGTTCGTTTTGCTGGCATACGTACTTTTATTCCGTATTGTTAAGACATTATCAGAAGAGGTAACGCTTGTCGCTTGCTGCTTTCCTGTTGAAAATTGGGGCTGGTGAATCTCGAAATACTTGGTTTTGCCTTCGATAAAATAAGCATAAGACGCGCATTTTAAAATCAGATTATCTACTGTAGCCTTATTATTCACCCATATAGTGAAATGATAGTTTGGGTTGTGTGAGGTGGGTTCTGTTAGCGTTCCCGTTATCGGCATTGTATGAACTTTATACGGAATATTGTCTTGACCAACAAACCATAGTATAGGGCCAAGCGCGCCAAGATACCCAAACTGAATATACCAGATATTTAACTTAGTATGGTCTATGGTCTGTCCGCTTGCGCCAGTTCCGTCAAGCGGGTCATCCCAGCCTGCCTGTGCGGCAGTGGTTAACGTGTCATTAGAAAATCTATGATATCCAAACGTAGTGCCGTCATAGCCAACCGCCAGCCCGTTCTTAAATGCTGCGCTTGAGCCTGTCTCATCAACTATGCCAGCATACTGTTCTGTTGCTGCAACTGGGGCCGTAAATAATGTCGTAAAACGCATTAACCCACCTAAACCAGCTCTATACTTGGCGTGGCGCTTTGATTGAAATTTTGCCGTGCTTGCTGTTGTTGTCGTTGTTGTGCAGACAGCCATAGCTGCCCCCTGCGTTACCGTCCCGCTACCCGTCACCGTATTCGTGCTTAACTCTGTATTACTAACAGTATACTCAAAAGATCCTTGAAACTGAGGCGTTAGCTCTGTTGTTCTTAGATCGCCAAACGCGGTTAATGGTAGTTCTGGGAATTCATACCCGCTCATATTACGCTCCAAGTATTGGCTTCAGTTGTAAATATATGATCTGGTGCGCTATATCGCCTTAGTATCTTTTTTGTTGTCTTGCCGCTTATCTGTTTTGTAGATGTCACACTAACCGCTCCCGTCGAATTTCTAACTATGATCGCCCTTTCCATGTGGTCGGGGTTTGCGTTTAACGTTACAACTAGCGGCGATGTATTGGTGCATATCACTATTTCGTTGCCTGCGGTGGTGTGAGTTGTTCCCGTCACCTCTACAACTTCAAACTCTTTAGACGCGCCTTTACTTGAATATAATGCCGCTAAGTTTTGCTCTTGAACTTCGCCCGTCTTCCATGGGTACAACTCTTGAGTGCTTGCATCAGACATAAAGTCACTACCACCGCCCGACCTTAGCCATAAATCATGAAGAAATCTATTCAAATAATGTACTACCGGCCCTATCTCTCGATCTTCAGTCCACGCTTTCGGCCAGCTTATTACAAAAGGATCTACATTAGCCATTATCAAGCTCCACATCAGCAGATAGTTTGATTAATACCCACTTGATAGCGTCTGACATCGTGAAGCGAAACATTCTATTTTTAAACGATCCTAAGCCCCACCATACTAGCTCATGGCGATATTCACCTTGATCACCAATAGACAGCCATCTTTCAGTGCTCCATGATCTACCGTTATCATCTGAGTACTGCATTATGATTTGTGATTCAGCAGTCACCAAGCTAGTCCCGCTTTCGACCTCTAACCGCAACGAGTTCATAAATACAGTAGAACCAGGCTTGCCAAATGTACCGCCATTAATCGAAACCGTATCTCTTCTATGCTGGATTAGGTCGCCATTATCTGTAAACGTATCAAAATCTAACTCATAGATATTGCCGTTACGATAATCTGCTACTAAATGTTTTCCATAAATAAACTCATAACCACCAATCAGATGTTGATCACCATCAACCCCATAAGCCAGGTTAGTCCATACGCCAGCCGACTCATTAAAGAGCCATGTCTGATTGCCTGTAGGAAATGAAATCATGTAGAAATTGGTGTTATCTAGCGTAAAGCATACGCCAAACGCATCACTTGTATCTGAATAGCCTTCTATTGCTTGGCCTATCGCTGGATTGCCAATAGCGCGCAAGCTCAAACCTGCTAATTGATAGATAGATAAATCGCTACCCAAAAAGTATGCAAACGAGTTATTAGAGTCTATCGAATGAGTCGCGCCTAGTCCTATTTCCTGAGTAGAGTTTAATATGAATGAATATGGCGGATTGCCTGAGCCGGTGTTATACAAAGGCTGAATAGAGTCGGCGCCAAAAGCGTTAACCTGCTGCTTGTATGCAAACACCGCTTTCATATCATCAGGCTTTGACTCTGCAGTAATTACATTAGCGCTATCTACTGTTAACGGGTCATCCAAATCAGCAAATACGACATCACCGCCTGAACCATCATAAACTACGCGCCGGTTGATATACGTTACTGTTGAGGCGTTTGGTAAATCCGCATCAGTACCCTGAACCAATACTGAGCCGTCAAACGTGTATGGCTTACCGGTGCCCGTTGCTATAATTAGGTTTGTACCATCTTCTGCAAAGTCACACCGCCCTGAGCCCTCTATCGTACCCATTGACGTTACAGCGCCGCTAGATGATATCTTGTTTAGTGTCGAGCCCATCACCTCGTACAAGGTGTTATTTAAGCGCCCAACACCACGACTAAGGCCGGTTCCCGTTGCAAAAGGCTTTAAGCCTGGGAATGGTTGGAATGATAACTGTTCACCACCTTGCGCATTCACTGTCACATAAAAGTTTTGTGTCTGCTGTGCGCCAACTGGTAAAGATCGGTTTGTATATGTAGGCCCAATTAAGGGTAGATTAACGATAGCCATTAGTAATAAACAGCCTCGTTTTCGTTATTGAAGTAATCATCCTGAAGTGAGCGTCTAATTCTAAACTCTGCTTGTGATGCCGCTAATAGCAATCTTTGAAACTTCTCGCTATTAACTCTATATTCATCAGCCCTAGAGAACGCCACTAAATCAACTACAGGACTAACTAAGTCATCTGGTACTTCTGCTGACTCTGCCCAATTTACAAGGTCTTCAGCTCGCAGCCGGTTATAAACTTCCGTATATGCCGCATCTAAATCACTCGAGACAGCATTCTCTAATGCTTGACCAATAGCCTTAACACCAAGTTTAAAGCCTGCTTTATTCCGTATTTCCGCCGCTGTTGCCATCTTCTACCGCCTTAGTTTTCCGCGTCTTAACTTCTGAGAAGTGCGAATTGTTCGATAGTTTATTAATTATATCTTGCTCTGTTACTTTTACGGGCTCATTAATTGGGAAATCATAACCCCTAAAACTAAACCCTTTGCAGTCACCAATATATCTAAATTTCATATTTCACCATATTAAAAAGGGGGCGTTACACCCCCTTCTAATTCTAGCTATCTGCTACAGAAGCAAAGAAGCCAGTTACAATACCATGATCCTTAAGGTCATCAGTATCACCTGAGCCGCTACCAAACATCATCTTAGTGATTTCGTACCACTGACGAACCGCTAGACCTTGCTTGTCACCATAATCGAACTCTTCATCAATAGTTTGAGGACGTTTACCCCAAGCCATTGCTACAGCACCCGCACCACACAAGTAACATGGAGCGACATCAATCGAGCCAGCACCTACACCACTCAATACGCCAATATCTTCTACTTCGATAATCGCAATATTGTCGTAGATGTAATCAGCACCCGCAAAGATTGGGTTCTGCTTTCCACGGCTTCGAGCTTCACGATTAGCTTGCATGAAATCGCTATCATTAGTTAGGTCACGCAATACCAGTGAAGGCACAAACAGTACATAACTATCAGAAGTCACACCGCCATTACGAGGCTTAATCGGCCCAATTTTAGGCGATGCTGTCTTAGCAATACGCTTCATCAAGCTAAGTGCGCCAGGTGTTAACTGATCGGCTGTGTTGTCGATGTTAGCCAATGCTGCTGAATGATCCACGCCATGGTTAGATAGCGCCGCACCAAACAGCACTCGATCGGTATTATCTACCAACCACGCATCTTTTTGAGCTTCTGAAGCTGAACCGTAATCCACGCCGTTAATCTGACCTAATGCCGTAATAACTTTATCGCGCGTTAACTCCATTTCCCAGTTCATAAGAGCGTCACCGCCTGCATTACGAAGAGGGATGGCAGAGAACTGATCCTCTAGAACTGGTACACGTACCGCATTACGATACTGATCAATCGTTACTTTCTGGCTACGTGAAACTAATGCTTCTTCGTTACCTTCTAGCGTGCTTGAACCTGTTACTGCTGAACCTGATAGAGCATTAACCAAGCTAAAAGTAACAGAGTCACCAGGCTTTTTAGTTAAATCCTCTTTCACGTTAATAATTGAATTACTCTTTGAGCCCATAAAAGGCTTAAAGATTGAAGCGTTCAAAGAATCTACAAAGAATTTCTCATCCCACTGTTGGACGGTTAGGCCCGTTGCTGCACTTGAATCAGTCATAACTATTTACCTTAATCATTAAAAATACTATTAAGTGGCGATGCTCCCGCCCAAGTCGGTTTCGTTACCGTACCTTTGCTGGGTTCGCTCACTAGCGATGTTGGGATGGAGTCGCGAAGAGTTTTATCTGCTTTCTGCTTGCCACTAAACTCAGCTTCTAGCTCTGCTCTAACCTTTGCTTCTATTTCAGCTCTGGTTGTCGCTTCAAATTCATCAATATTCTGCATCTTTTCCATCTTTTCATGCTTTGTGACAATATCCACAATTTCATGATATGGACTAGCTGCATTCTGAACTTGAGCCGATAGCGCTGGATTCGTAGCCTTTAAAGCCTGGAACGCTTCGATTTTATCATCTAAATCTTGATACTCGCGCCTTGCGTGGAATTCGCTCATATTAGCCCGTTCATTGAACATGGCCTGATTGAATTCTGTCTGCATATGCTCGGTATAAGCTTTCTGATCTTCGAAAACATCCGGCGCTGGGGTCTTTTCCTTATTGGAATTAAACTCAGCCACCTGCTTCTCTGCTGCTTGCCGTTTCTCTCGCTCTGCCATCAATGCCTTAATTGGCACGCTTTGGGGTTCTGCTTCTGGTACTTCCGGCGCTGTCGTCGCTTCCGGCTCTTCCTGTTTTTCGACCGTTTCGGGTTCTACCGCTGCTACTTCTTCAACCACTTCTGTTGTTTCAGTTATGGCCTCGACTGCTTCCGGTTCGCCGTCTTCAAATACTGCTGCTAAACTTTCCATTACGTTCTCCTCATCGCCCTTTACGTTGGCGTCACGATCACCCGAAAAGCCGGTGGCGCTTATTACTTAATGCAATTTTACTATCTTATCAACCTAATTCATAGCTTCTAACTATATAGAAACGTTTGTGGCGCCAGGGTTAGCCAGTATCAACGCGTTTTCAATCTGCTTTTGTGTAGCTTCTTGATTGGTCTTCGCTACTGTAGCCTGATTCTTCTCTATTTCTGATTGAGTCTTACTAGCTTCCAATTGTGCTAAAGCTTCCTGGATTTGTGCGTTCTTCTGCATTACTTGCTGCTGTTGTTCTTGCGCTGCTTGCTGCTCTGGCGTTAGATCATTGCCCAGAATCTTATCTTTGTTTCTTAGCGTAGACATCTGCACGATAGCATCCCACGGAATGCCTTTAGGGTTCTGCTCTGTTTGCGGGTTCGCCTGGTACATTTTCACAAGTAGGTCGAATTGTTCACCTTGAAGGTTTACAGTGTCCGGCACTTCTTCCAAGATGATATCTACATCAATCTCGGCTACGTTATTTGACACATCAACCACTTGACCCATTTGTGGATCCTGCGCTATAAACTGCTGTATCTGGGGGCCAAATTGCGCTTTAACATCAGCAATTGATAAACCTGTCTTCTCCATTACAGCCTGCTCTGCCATCGTAACCGGAGTATTTAACCCTACCCATTTTAAGTTTTCTTCGTCATCAGTAACACGAAGCCACTTCTCTTCATTCCAATACTGTTTGATCCGTGACCAAATAGCTCTGGCAACTCTACGCTTCCACTGGTGATGCACGTCAAATAATGGCGCTAACTCAATTGACCCGCCTTGCTGTAATGCCTGAACCGCTCGACCTGATAAGCCTTGATCAGCCTGACCTGACAAAGCCGCATTTGCACTAACTGAATCCATCTGTTGAATAGATTCCTGGTACATCTGAAACTGACTAGCCACTAAACCTGCATCTGGAATGATACCGAAATCACTACCAAAGGTGCCATTACTTGGAAACTCTAAGTGACCATTTGGCTTGTTTGCTTCACGCTTAAATCGGTTTATGTTCTTGAGATGGCCTTCTTTGCTGAACGTTTGATTGGTGTTCAAGATATGAAGAGCTTTTGACCGTCGCTTATTGATTTCGTCTTGAATATCAATTAAGCCTTTTACAGCGCCGTATCTATTACCCTGTCGATCAATCTTCATTGACGCCATAATCAAAGGATTTTCAGGCTTACCCAGCTCATCCACATAAGGCGACTCTTTCGGCTCTTCCAGGAATACACCTTTCGTATAGATTGCCGTAAACCATTTAGCATTGTGTATAAAGCTAATCTGAACGACCATTACACGCTTTCTGCGACTATCAAACCACTGCCTGGATGTCGGTTTGTCTTCGAACGTTTCGCCCGTTGATAGAACGTGCTCCATTTGAGTATCTAGCTCTTTAGCCTTATCGCCCCACTTTTCCTTCGCCTCTTCGAAATCCATCCACATCACCACGCCATCATAGCGAGAGTCTGAATGGTTCTTTTCTCTTGAATGAGGGTCAAAGAAGTATCTATCCCAAGCTACACGCTTAAGCTTTATTTCTAATGTGTCTGGATCAACCTCAACCGATACACCACCAGTGCCTTCAATTAGCCCATTCTCGAACACATCACTAGCTAATTCATCAAAGCTGTTGTTATCCTGAACATATCTAATTCCATCCGTTGCCGCGTCTGCCGCTTCGTCATGGTTTGGCGTTCGTGGGAATGCTTTAGGGTCTGACCGCTGACTACGTTCTGAGCCTAGCAAGTAATCAATCTTCGGCTGAATACGGTTAAATATAACCGGCGGTTGTTGGCGGCTTTTAAGCTCTGTTACTTCTTCAGATGTTAACTGAATGCCGTCGTAATAATCTCTGGCCCTTTCTGATTCTGTTCGAGCTTCTGCTGATGAAGATGC
>Ga0209757_10000237_pt1 | contig 13524 bp, 29 predicted proteins | sample ETNvirome_6_1000_FD_185472 | JGI IMG/M metagenome (GOLD analysis project Ga0209757, IMG submission 185472) | Marine viral communities from the Pacific Ocean - ETNP_6_1000 (SPAdes) (version 2) | ecosystem: Environmental > Aquatic > Marine > Oceanic | place: Pacific Ocean | collected 2013-06-19 | reverse complement strand
AGTCTCACTAACCATCAGCATTACAGTAATTTCTCCATCGTCCTCATGAAAAACCCCATCCATTCCAGGATGATAAACATTAATATAAATCCTTAAAAAACCTAACTCTTCAGAAGTTAATTCTGGAAAAAAAGCATAATGAATTTTATGACATAAATAATTAGTCATCGGGTCCTTAATGTCTAAATTATGTTTATAAAAACAAATTTCAGGTCTTTCAAGTAAGTATGGGTCCCCCTTAGCCAAACGTTCAGACGTGTGTCCATAGGAATGAGGAACTCTAAGATAATGATTATGTAAAAAATCTATTAAATCCTTCGGTAAAAAATCTTTAATTACTTTCATAATTTTATTATATATTAAATATTAAATCTTGACAAGTATCCTTTCCTATCCTACATTCACAGAATGAAAGAAGTACATATAACAGTAAAAAATATAACAAACAAACAATGGTTTAATTTACTACTAGAATTAAACCTTGTTAGTGATGCCTGGAAAAGATATGGTCCCGATATAAAAATTAGGACTAAAAACTTTGATAGAATCATTAAGTGGGGGAAAAAAATAAATGGTGAAGACAATGATAATACTGATCCTCTTGTTCGATGGTACCCTCGTAAAAGAAAAATATGAACTAAGTAGAGAGATGTCAGTGTATGAGTGTTTATTGTACGCTGACGATCATAGAGAAGCTATAGCTACCTATATAGAATTTGATGATGCTATGAAAAATGGTCATTATTTAAACGATGGAAGAGGGACCTGGCAAGGTGTTATCTGTGAATAAACCTATTCCAAAGGGAATGAGGAATAGGCTAATTGTGGTGAGAAGATTTCTCTCTACCACATTTCTGCCACATTGTCAAATTGTTTGTTCTACTTTACAGGAGAACCGTGTATGAATTTGCCATTTTTCAATTTCTGTCTCTGGCATTTTGGTCAATATATCCACCGTATGTTGATATCCATAAAGAGAACAATCTCTATACGAATCAAAAGTAGTGTAGGGTATAACAATACGTTTGCAATCATGAGCCACACCACTACACAACCACATAAATAAAATAAATTTAATCATTGACAGCCAACCTTTTCTATCCTATATAGTCATTATTAAATGAAAGGAATTATGACAGACACAACCAAATATAGAAATGTCTCTCTTACACACGAAACATATAGGGGCGGCCATCTTTTATCAACAAAAATGTTTAATGGTTTGCAGGTATCTATGTCTCAGTTAATAGAATCATTGATAACTCTAAAGATAAAGGAACTTAAGTTAGAAGGTAAGTTAGCTTCTTATGATAGACCAGAAAAAGTTAAATATAATAAAAAGAGAAAGAAAAATGGCAAAAATAAAAGTAAGAAGAATTCATAAAGCTATTTGTCCAACCTGTAATGGAAATGGATATATTAAAATAAAAGATAATGAGGACCCAGCTGAAGTTAATGTCCATCAATGTTGGGAATGTGACTCGGAAGGAGAATTTTATGTATATGAACCCCCGATGGCTTCAGACGATGATGCTATTGACGATGCTCGTAATACTGACAAGTTCTTGCACTAGCAGAGGAGATTATAATCCTATTACAAGTGTAGTGAGGTTAATGTATGGCGCAAGATAATATAGAATTATATCCAGATTTTCTTATGAAAGAACATTTCAATATATTTGATGAGGAATGTATGAAGTCATATTATATTTGGGACTCAACTGAAGAAATACCTTTTCAAGGATTTATTCATAGAGCCTTCCCTATCGGAAGGGCTTCTAATTTAGGAATAATAATGATAGCAACTTATGCAGTTCAAAAAATAGTTGAAATAAAAAATTTACCAGAAGCTTCATTGAGAAGAGCTTTTATTAATATACTTCCACGAGGATTACAAGGAGGTTGGCACAATGACACTAATGAAGAGGATAGTTATACTCTTATTATAAATACTTCCAAAGTTGATGGAGGAACTGAAATAGGAAAACAATTTTTTAAAAATAATTTTAATGAAGCTATCCTATTTAATTCAAATTTAACTCATCGGGGAATTGGTCCCCAGAGATTTGGCTTGTATAGAAGTAATTTGGCTATAGTTATAAAAACTTTAAAAGGAACTAGTTTATGATTAACAAAATTAACAGTTGGGGACGGCCTATTGTCCAATCGAGGTTTAATCAGCCTTTCTACCACGGGTTGGCCTGCTCTCCTAATATTCATCGCCCGTGGTAGACAAATGAACAACTTCTTTATAATTGTATTCGCTACACTTACAGCGGTAATAATTTTAAGTTTATATATGGTAATGACTTTATGAAAAATAAATACTACATAACATACTACTCAAAATCTGATGGTAAAAGAATCAAACGTCCATACGATCCTCATCATGAAATGCAACATGAATTTATTGCAGGCTCAGGAAATCTTTGTAAAAGATACTGGGACAACAGCAAGGATGGATTGAGAACGGCTAACGCACCATGGACCATCACTAAGGCTTCACGTGAGTAAATCAAAAATAATTCAAGCAGCTACTGTTCGCGCGTCCGAGTGTAATAAAAAATATTTTGCAGAGATTGATGAAATAGATGAGCCTTACTGGGCTCAGGCAGGTGGGATGGCTGATGGCGATGGATATCTTCCCAAAAAACATCACAAACATCAAATGGTTTATGAATTAAAAATGAAAGATAGAGAACCAGTTCAATGGTTGGCTGATGTATATGGCACAACTATTTCCAGAATAACTTACGACGAGAACTGGGAAGATTGTTATAAAACAGTTTTGCATGGAAAGCGTGCGCTACATTTTATGTTAAAAGTATGCCCGTACCTGGTTGAGAAAAGAAAAGAAGCTACAAGAATTATTAATATAAAATTTCCCAACTATCATCCTCCAAAAATTCCTATGACTTTAGATAATATGAGTAAGCACATGGGATATATTGCCGGCTTTTTTGATGCTGAAGGTTCCGTGCAATGTAGATATAAAAGAACAAAAGATAATCATGATATTATAAAGCAATGGGTTACTATCACTAATACTGATATTAGGCCTTTAAAGAAGATTCAACAAATACTAACCAGTAAACCTTTCTCCTGGACTAAAAAAGATGTAACTATTTATAGTCACCAAGAAAAAAAAATAAGATTAAAAGACGGCGGCGAAAAAAAATTAAAACATGTTATGAGATTTAGTACGAAAGCTCAAATTACATTTATGGCTATCTTTCAACCTATTATACAAATTAAACGGAAAGCTAATATTGCTGACAAATTAAAAACTCTCAGATCAATAGATATTTTCATGGGTAAAAGACCTAGATTAAATGTTAAGGGACGCCCTGTCAATGTTACAAGATAGAAAAACAAAATGGAATAATTATATGAGAGAGTATAGAAAAAGAGACTACGTTAAAAAAATGTATCATGAATATTATCTTAGAAGAATAATTAGACAAGCAGCAGAAGATAACAAAGGTAAAAATGTCTCTTGAAAATGTAATTCGTTATATCAATGGCAAGACAGAATATGGTACAGAAAATTTCTGTTATCTTTTATATTCTTTAGTCAAGATGGAACAGCCCGAGACCGTAGTAGAACTCGGTGTAGGAGCTGGAGTTAGTACTTGCATGATAGCCCAGGCATTGAAAGAAAATAATAAAGGAGTGGTCTGGGGAATAGATAATGGTATACAACATCAAAAAGAGATGGGAAAAAAAGGGTCCTACGAAGAGTGGCTAAACAAACTTTTAAAAGAACTGGAGCTAGAAAAATTTATTAATTTTAGAAATGTTACTTTAACCAACAAACAATTTTTCGATCCTCAAAAACCAATAGATCTTTTGTTTGTTGATGCTGGCAACACAGGGGCATCAACATGTGTAAATTTATTACGTTATTACCTACCTAAAATGAGTCCTTATTCTTCTATTTTTATTGATAGATCTTCTACGATTCACCATGCATATTTAATGCTTGAACAAATAATAGAATATTTTAAAGATCAAAAAATACCAGCCTGTATGGCTTCTGGGCTGAATGACATAGATATAGACAAAATATACAAATTAGTTCATACTTCTAAATTTACCCTTGTGCATTTAACCGAGACGGAAAAAGCTAAAAAAGTTGCACACCAAAATAGCACGGCATGGATCAAGATTGAACCTCTTGATCTATTTCATCACAATAAGGTTCGAACATGGGAGTTTGAGTGAAACAGGATCAAATAAAAGTAGCCACGTATAATTGGGGACCGTGTGTAATTAAACTAAGAGCGAGAGATACTTTTCTAAAGCTTTTACGGGATGAAGCTGAAAAAAATAAAATGAATTATGAACACAAACTAGCAGGGCAATTACACCGGGAGATGGGATATGAACAAGAATCAAAAGACAAGGTTGCTCCAGAATTAGCCAAGTATCTTGGAGTATATGATCAAATGTTTCAACGTTACCAAAATAAAAAATATCCTAAACCCCCTAAATACGCTATCAGTGCTCTTTGGATAAACTATCAAAGACAGCACGACTGGAATCCACCTCACGATCATGATGGTGCGTTGTCTTTTGTAGTATATTTAAGCATGCCCGAAAAATTAATAGAAGAACATAAAGCTTATACAGGTAAAAGCTGTGGCCCAGGTGGCATTCAATTTCTTTATGGAGACGGGGATAGACATTATATAACTTATGTATCTGAGATACCTGACACTGGAGATATGTTTATTTTTCCAGCGTCCCTTAAACATTATGTGAGTCCTTTTAAATCTGATGTTACTAGAATTTCTGTAGCGGGTAATATTCATAATACTGTTCCAATAAATGTTTTACCTAAAGATATAAAAGTTCAGCAGTCTGAGTAATGAGAAAAAAAATTTTATTATTTCTGTATCTCTGGTCGGGAAAAATTAACTCGTGGTCGTGGACTAAATTATATGGACGTCGAGACTACGACGAATGGATTAAAGGATATAAAAAATGGAAAAAAGATGATGACCGATAAAGATATAAAGGAATTTCATGATTTAGATAAGTTAAAAAAATTTAAAAAATCTAATAAATACAGCTATATACAAGGAAAACAGATCACGGATCACGAAACAGGGACCAGGCATTATGACTTCCAAGGATCTCGTTTACCATCGGTTACAACAATACTTGCAAAGACAAAGAATCAAGAGTATTTAACGGCCTGGAAAAATAAAGTTGGACATGAAAAAGCTGAATCAATCAAGAATCTATCTTCAAAGCGCGGGACTGCCATGCATAAGTTCCTGGAATCTCATATCCAAGGAATTGGCTACGATGATCTTACGCCAATCGGATGCGAGGCGAAGCCCATGGCCGAAAAAATTATTGAAGTGGGTCTTACACCTATTTCAGAATACTATGGTAGTGAGATTATGTTACACTATCCTGGGTTGTATGCTGGGGCTACTGATCTCGTTTGTTTACATAATGGTCTGGAGACTATTGTAGATTTTAAACAGAGTAATAGACCCAAGAAAGAAGAATGGATTGAAGATTATTATTTACAAATTTCAGCGTATGCCATGGCCCATGACGCGTATTACGGGAGTACTATTCGACAGGGTGTGATCATGATCTGTACACCAGATTTATATTACCAGGAATTTCGGATCACGGACCGGGGATTACGGAGCTGGAAGCATAAGTTTCTAAAAAGACTCGATCAATATAACGAACTCATCCACGATGAAAAAGAGCAACAAAATGTTCAAATTAAGGCAAATGAGTTTAAAATAAGGCCAAAATAAGGCAATAGACAGATTCTGTATAGGTATGGAAAAAGAAATAAAAAATAAAATAAAAACTACTCTAGAAAAAGTGTCAATCTGTCACTTTGACTTACTAGTGTTGGTATATAACAATAATGATTGCCAAATTATGGAAATAAAAAGTGTCATCTGACAGATTATATTGTCACAATCTCAGATTGCCCGTGCGCGAGGCAAATCAAAATCATCATTACTTTGATTTTTTTTACATACCTATACAGATTTGAAATTAAGGGTTATAAGAAAGCATGCCTAAGAAGAGAAGAAAACAAGTGGTTCAACACGCTACACCAGCTATACCTTACAATAAGTATAGGGTGCATTGGATTGATATTTTATCTGATTCAGGGTGGGCTGATGAAAGAGAATTTAATAAGATGAGACTCTCACATCCTGTGAACGAGGGTTGGTTATATTCTAAAGACAGAGATGCAATTAAACTATTTGCTTCTTATGACAGAGAAGATGATGGCACTATTACATTTGGGGATCGTACTATGATTCCTGTTTCTTGTGTAAAGAAGATGGTAAAGATATAATTTTATATGATTGAGGATCAAGAAAGGATAGCTGTTTCTTTTAATTTAAATCCTAAACTTCTTTCTTTTCTTCCTTAGGTGCCTCAATTGCTTCCCCTTCAACAGTCTTCGCATTTAAAAGTGGAGCGTAGTCGTCTAAAATTTGTTTCATTTTTGCTTCTAGCTCCTGTTCTGTTAAGTCTTCTAATTTCCCATGCTTTATTATTTTTCTGTCTATGTATAATCCTGCTGCTTTCCCACGACTTACTTCTGCGTTTACAGAAGAGGAAAAACTTCCTTTTTTTAAAGCGGCTTCTCTCAACCTAGCTAGTTCTGCTATGTGGCCTTCATAGTTAACTTCAAACTTCTTCATTCTTTCTTCTTTAAGCTCTCCAATATATTTTGCTACAAGTGGTGAAACTCTTGGATTCATTAGTTCAGACCCTTCCTGTCTACATCTCTTATGACTGTAGCCAGCTAGTTTAGCTGCTTCTGATTGTGATACTGGTCCATCAGGCCCACCGAATATTACATATTCAGCGAAGCGTTGTTGCATCTCAGTTAATCTTTTTGGAACTCCCATGTTTTCTTCCTATGCTGTAACCAATGATGAAGCTAACTGCCATCACGGTAAGTATGGCCATTAAATGCCATATTAAAAAATTCATATTTGACAATTTAAGGTAACTATCGTATAAAGTCAATATGAAAGATGATCCGCAAAATGGAGAAAGAGCATTTGATGCTAGTTTTGAAGACGAAGTTTCATCTAGAAGAACAGTTACTATTCCTCTTAAAGAGTATGATGAATTAAAATCTGAAGGGAATTTTATTAAAAGTAAAACTCTAATTGATATTATAGATAATATTGAGAGATTGGTTAGAGCATTAAGAAAACATATTATTAGAAAATGAGTGAAGAGTTACCATTATTAATTGAACAGCATAAAAAAGATATTTGGGAATGGAAACAAAAAGAATCTCAATGGATAAGAGATAAGAATCTGTTAGAGGGCAATAAAAGAATTGTAGAAGAGCTTTCGACTAAAGTAGTTGAGGTAGGGAAAATTAATATAGAGCACCAAAGATTAAATGGTAGGCTACAAACACGTGTGACAGAATTAGAAGAAGACAATAAAAAATTAGCAAAACAAGTAGAAGACCTGGAAAATGAAAGAAAATTTGGGGATGGAACATTTTAATGCGTGTACAAGATTTACAACAGTTCCTCAGCTCCTTTACCAAAGGGTCAGATGCAATTAAGAATGCATCTATCTTTGTTGAAGTTGATGGTACATTATATGATGTGAGAAGAATGGAAGTGCATGAGAACACTATTCCAATTGTTGGACACACAGGTCATACAGCTCATAGATTAGTTTTAAAAACTCAAAAACCATCTAATATTATACTGCCAGATAAGCTACAAAAAGATTATTAATGAACGAGGTTGTAACCTCGATAAAGACATGGGTCCAGAGGCAAAATTTTATCAAAAAATCAGAAAAAATTCTACTGGAATTGTTTGGAATAGGATTGAAAACCTTAGCTCTTTGGGTACTCCTGATCTATTGGGCTATAATAGTTTTGGCACATTTTTCACTGTTGAGTTAAAAGTTACAAAGGGGAAGAAAGTTCGTTTCTCGCCCCATCAAATTGCGTTTCATAAATCACATCCGACTAAAACTTTTATTATGGTCCAGGCCCTCGGTCCTGGACCCTCGAAACATGTTCACATGTTCCGTGGATCAAGAATCATTGAGCTTGATGCTTGTGGCTTGTCGCTTGATGCTTGTTGCTTGGGGCTTGAAGCTTGCTGCTTGATGCTTCAGAACTTGAATTAGGTTTAGCTTGAAGCTTGTGGCTTGAGGCTTGTAGCTTCCGCATCTCTGCATAGTACTTGGGGTGTTTAAATACGTGTGTCATGATATTGTGCTTCAGTAATTCTTTTCTTTTTACCATTTTTTAAAATGAGCCAGTAACGCCTGTTTTCACGGCCCATGAAGTCGTCTTTGTTTTTTGTATAAGTAAATATTTTTTTAGTGTTTGCCATATGATACATTTTTAATTGATTTTGTCCAACAAGCTCTACATTCACGACACTTGCCGCCCTGAGATGGTGCCGGACAGCTGGCGCCCTTCGTCACCACGCTCGAGGTATGAGTCCAGGCTGTTGGCGCTGGTCCGTCGACCTTGGATCCTGATAATCTAATTACTAAGTTGTCTGGTATGCTTGAGCCCTGAAGGGGCAGGTACTTGCGCTCCTGTGTTGGGAGCCAGTGATTGGTATCTGGAGTCTGTCTACATACTTCTAAAATTTTTTTCATATGGTCAACTGACTGGACGTCTCCGGCGTCGTGCCAACGGAACCAGCGTTGCCTCTTCACCTGTGCAACCATAGCCGTGACCCATGAGCCACGGGCCAGGCTGTTCAGGCGGTAGTACTGAGCTTTTTTAATTGCTGGATATCTTGTGTAGTTTCCTTTTAATGCATAGCAGCCATAGCACGGTGTGCCAGGGACCTTCCTGAGCTTCGAGCCCGTCTGGCATTCCCATGCAGGTAGACTGTACGACAGGCCAGGCATCTTAGATGTTCGGGTCATGGACCCGGTGATTTTTACGGCGTCTTTTACTTTCATACTTTCTAATTTCATTTTATTTTTTAATTGTGTTTAAATTAAGGCGCTTGCGGCTTGCGGCTTGTAGCTTGCGGCTTGGAGCTTGCGGCTTGGAGCTTGGAGCTTGAGGCTTTTAAAAAACTTCTCACAGCTGGCCAGGTATGACGCCGGCAGCTGTTCGTGCGGCGTCATAAAATAGTGTGTTAAGTCGTTGTGTTTAATCCTTTTCACCAATCCCTCGATATTTTTTTCATGGCGCCGGTCTCATTATTTATAAAATATAATAAGTGCCAGACGGCCAGGTCATATGGTTTGCGGGCTGTCTTACAGAAATCAAAAGACTCTTGTTCATTCTTTTTGTTAATATAAAATGTTTCATGATCTAGACCTTTAATTGCCATCCCATTAAACATTATTTCATCTTTGTTTTCTGATTGATCAACTATTATTTCTTCTCCCATTTCTGTGAGCCATTTATACTCATCTTTTACTCTCTTCCACTCATCATCAGTGAAAGCTCTTTTTTTGGTCCAGTAGTTTGTATAGCCCATTTTTATATCTCTTCTTTCTGTGTTTCAAATTTATAGCCTAATTTTTTAATGTTGGCTATGGTTATTGAACAAAATGTTTTTGTTCCAGCAATACAACTAAATAAAATTGCATCCTGACACACTGGATAAATTAACTCATTACCCCAAACATTTTTCTTTTTTACTATTAGTGTTTTATCTTTCATAATTCATCCTATAAGCTCTGGGATCCATTGTCAAGCTTGACGCTTGTGGCTTGTGGCTTCCGGCTTTTTTAAATTTCATATTAACCCTTATGCATTTACTTAAGAATGCATAAGAGCAAAACCTGGCGCGCACGTATAGCCTAGGCGCATGGCGCTGATTTTTCTCATTATTCCTGATCCCAGATCCTACTGAGTGGGGTGTATGCGCAATCATCCACAGAATAGGATCAGGGATCAGTTGACATAGCCAAAAACCTTCTCAACCCTTGCGGGTATAGTTTAAGACCTATATCGGCCAACTGATCCCAGATCCGAGTCCCTCGTTTCCTGTTGCCAGGCGTGGTTTAAAGCGCGCTGAGTGCATTTAAACTCGGATCAGGGATCAGTTCTGATTGTTCATTGCACGAAGACGGACTTTATGTCGGTGTGACGTACAACACAACCAGAAGTTGTCCCATTAAATCACTATTTTAAAAGTTGTCTGGTCTTCCATGTTAAAGGGTAGATTAACCCACCTTTTAAAATTTAGTTTTAATATATCCTATTTAATCCCTTGACTTTTAAATGTCAAGTGATAAAACTTTATTTATGCAAATAAATAAAGAAAGGCAAAAACAATGAGTAGAATAAGACTAAACCAAGAGTATCGAAATAAAATTGCTAATCGTATGAGAGTTCATATTGAGCAAGAAGATACTCAAGAAAAAGAAAAGTTTTTTCAAGAAAGAGAAAACTTTAAAGCACACCAAGATAAAACTTGGGAACTTGCCAAAGTATGTGTTGAAAGACAATATCCTACAAAAGATGTTCAAATGGCACATTATCTTCAAGACAAATATCCAAACGTAAATACAATCGCAAAGGATAGTTGTTTTCATTTTGGCTACATGGGAAAACCAGAAGAAAAAGACGAGGACGACAAATACATTACGAAGCATTTTGATTTCCGTTTAAATGGCGACATTGACGGAGTTGATAGACAAGATGAAATGGATGGATATAATCCACAGTCACGAGATTTTGGCTATGCTTATTTTCGTGATGAGTTGAAAGGTAGAGAGGGTTGCAATCCAGATATTACTATTGAAATGGACGGAAAAGATAGCAATCCACATTGGACAAAGTATCAAGACGCAAATGACAAGTATTTGGGTTGTAATTCTGGAAACCAATTAACTTCATATTCAGCTAAATGGGACAAAGAATATGAGTTAGATTTAATAGGTCGTGAATATTGTAGAGATAGACAAATCGCAGTTTCAAGAGAGGAATATAAAACTTTTGAAATGTGGCAACAGAAAAAAGGTCAGTTAATCATGGCTCATTATAAATGGATTAAATCTGTTTTAGAACAGATGAAAGAAATTAAAATGGGTTTAAAAGGTTATAAATATTTAGACGAAGCTTTGGAGTTATGTACTGAACTTGGTTTAAATGTTCAAGAAGATGAGGTCATTAGATGTAATTCTACTGGACTTGTAATCTACAATCCTAAAAATCTTGCTGAAAGAATTAAAGGCATGAAGAATAAAAATATTAGTAGGGAGGATAAGATAAAAGCTAGATTGTTATATGAAAACCGACAATCTGAGGTTGTAAATTAATTTATTTACTTCTTGATTTAAGGGATAGTCCATGATACTATCCCTTAATTAACAATTAATAGAAAGATATAACATGGACAATCACACAAAACAAATAGCACAGTACGCAAAATTAGAAATATTGTATTCTACAATTATCTATTTGCAAAAAGAAATAGTAAAAGAAAGCAACGAGTTGAAACAATTAAAATTAGAAGAACAACACAGAAAGGAAAGTGAATAATGTCAATTAAATACTTTACTTGGTTTATGAAATCTCGTAGCAAAGTTGATACTATCAAGGGAGTTGATAAACATGAAACATACGACACAACAAGTGGAGAATTTGTTGTCTTTAAATCAAAACAATGGGAAGATAAAAATGGAAACCCTTGCTATAACTTTTGGGATATTGAAGCTGAACACCCAAGAACTGCAGTTAATTATTCTGTGAGGAAAGCATGATTTTTAATTTATTATTATACTTTGGAATATTCTTTATAGTTGGTGGCTTTGCTTTGTTTATTTATTCAGAACACAAACTACGAGAAATTGATATTCAACTATTTAAACTTGAACAAAAAATAAAAAAGGAGTTAAGCAAATGTCAAAAACTGATGTAGTTGTTATTTGTGCTTTTTATATTATCTTAATGACTTGTTTTGGTCTATTGGAATGGGGAATGATACCATGAGCAAACAAGAAATAGAAAACTTACAAGAACAAACAAAAATATTATTTAAGGTAGTTGATAAGTTAGAACAAAGAATTTCAACACTTGAAAAAGTTTTGGCGAGCCATGCTAAATGCATTGGAGAAATGAGAGAGGAAAAAAAAGATGACGCTTAAATATTGCCAAGGCCCGAGTTGTCATCAATACACAACAAAGGATAGACTTAAAGGAAACGGAGAAAATAAATCTTTCCAAACTAGACGAAGATCATCAATGTATTATGGCAAAGGAAATTTTTGTTCAATGACTTGTTATAATGATTGGGCTGAGGAATTTAGTGATCGAGCAATCGATCACTTTGGAAGATTAACCGAGCCAAAACATTTAACAGAACAAAATGCCTGGGTTAAAGATTATGATTATCGAGGTGGTTGGAGTAATGAAAACAGAACTTTTTATTATCGTAACAAGATAACACATGAGCAAAGACCATTGACCGAGGAACAATATGATGATAATAATTACACATTAAACTTAAATGAAAGGTAGAATATGTCACTAGGTAAAAGACAACAACGATTAGGAAACTTAACGAAAGAAGATATTAACTTTCCTAAATATCTAACACCAGAGATAATACATACAGCTTTGTTCGTGTATAATGCACCAACTAAAGAGGAAACAAATGTTCGTGTTCAATATTGTGCTAAACAAATTGGAGACGAAGCAATGTCTTACGCAATGGCATTGTTAGTATTGCCAACGATGATGGATAAGATGAGAGATAGTGAAGAATATAAACAATGGCAAGAGAGTAAGAAAAAGACACTCAACTAATCATCAACCATGAAACATGGGCGAATTCAATTCGCCCATGCTTACCACATCAATAGAGGTACCAAACCCAATCCCAAAAATCTCGCGCGCTTAAAAGTCGATCCCCTTTTATATAAAAAGGGGTCCCACTACTCTGGGTTGAATTGCTTGATTTAGAAAGTCAATGGTGGTAAAAACATGTTGAACATCTTATAAAGATGCAAAAAATTTTAAAAAAATTTTTATGAATTTAAATACCGTTGATATTAGTAAGCTTCCCTCAGACATTAGAAAAAGATTTTTACAACTGCAAGTCATGCATGCTGAAAAAAAGATACAAAATAAAGCTAAAGATGACTTTTTAAGCTTTGTTAAATGTGTCTGGCCCGATTTTATTGAAGGTGCACATCATAGACACATAGCTAAAAAGTTTAATGATCTAGCTAATAAAAAAATTAATAGATTGATCGTGAACATGCCTCCAAGGCACACGAAGTCTGAATTTGCATCCTACCTGTTACCATCGTGGATGGTGGGTCGTAATCCAAAATTAAAGATCATTCAAGTCACCCACACGGGAGAATTAGCAATAAGATTCGGTCGTAAGGCCAAACATTTAATTGATAGTGAAGATTATGCAAAAATTTTTCAAACAAGACTACAAGAAGATTCGCAAGCTGCAGGAAGGTGGGAGACAGCTCAGGGTGGAGAGTACTTTGCAGCTGGTGTTGGTGGAGCAATCACGGGCCGTGGTGCGGATCTCCTGATCATTG
>Ga0209757_10000236_pt1 | contig 13534 bp, 17 predicted proteins | sample ETNvirome_6_1000_FD_185472 | JGI IMG/M metagenome (GOLD analysis project Ga0209757, IMG submission 185472) | Marine viral communities from the Pacific Ocean - ETNP_6_1000 (SPAdes) (version 2) | ecosystem: Environmental > Aquatic > Marine > Oceanic | place: Pacific Ocean | collected 2013-06-19 | reverse complement strand
GCGCAAAGTGAACAAGGTGGTGTTCGACAAGACCGGCACTCTCACCGAGGGCCGTCCCGCTGTACGCTCTCTGTACAGTGTGGATGGCAACGACGATGCGCTGCTGGCGCTGGCTGCAGCCGTGGAGTCGGTCTCGGAGCACCCGCTGGGGCGGGCCGTCGTTGAAGCGGCACTTGAAAGAAATGTGGACTTCCCCGAGATCGCCGATTTTCAGGCGGAATCCGGTCGTGGTGTCACCGCGCAGGTGAACGGCAAGCAGGTACTGGTGGGCAGCCCGCGTTTTGCCGAAGCGGCCGGCGTGGAAATGACATCCGTTGCCGATGCCGTGGAAGCGGACGAGGCCCAGGGCAGTACGGTAATCGTGGTGGCCCGCGATGGCACTTTGTTGGGCACCATAGCACTCGGTGACGCTCTGCGACCTGATGCCGCCGACACCATAGCCAGTTTGCAGTCGATGGGCATCCGCACCGCCCTGTTGACGGGCGATAACGAACGCACCGCCCGCCACATCGCGCAACAGGCCGGTATTGATGAGGTGCATGCTGGCGTGCTGCCCGAACAGAAAGCGGACCGGCTGCGAACGATGCAGCAAAGCCAGCGGGTTGCCATGGTCGGCGACGGTATCAATGACGCCCCCGCCCTGATGCAGGCGGACGTGGGTATTGCCATGGGTGGCGGCACGGACATCGCCATTGACGCCGCCGACATTATCATCCTCAACAGCCGGGTGGACGCCGTGGTGACGGCAATAGACATCAGCCGTTGGGGCTATCGCAAAATGCTCCAGAACGTCAGCCTGGCCTTTTTGTTCAACGGTATCGGCATTCCGCTGGCCAGCACGGGGCTGATTTACCCGGTCTGGGCGATGGTGGCTATGGCAGCCAGCGTGACAGCCATTTTCATTAATTCACTGTGGCAACGCCCGGCCCTGTTTTTCGATACGGTCGCGAGCGTGAGCGATTGACCACGCGCACTATCAATTACCCCTGGAAAGAGGATTCGTCATGTTTAAAAAATGGTTCGTGCTGTTCGCAGCATTGGTGTTCAGCGTTGCCGCGCTGGCCGCCGACAAACACTACGTGTTGGGCGTGGACGGCCTGGCCTGTCCCTTCTGTGCCTATGGCATCGAGAAACGTCTGAATAAAGTGGATGGCGTCACCGGCGTGGAGGTGGACGTTGGAAAAAGGGGTAAGCGGATTAAATGGTTGATCTTACCTTTGCATGAGAGTGAGACAGACCGGCAGTCATTTCCACCACGAACAGAAGTGCATTGATGCCGAGCAACCAGCGCAGGGTCCCGGATTCTTGCTTAGCAGAAGCTGCCGAAAACTCGGCGGCCTTGATGGTCTCCGGATTTGCAGCGACGGTTTCCTGAAGCGAGGCGCCTAGCCCCAAGGTCTTCAGTTTCGAGGTGACGGGCTCGACCTCGCCGTCATGCACGACCTTCAGCCGGCGGTTCGACAAGTCGAAGGACAGCGCCCGAATCCCCTCAACGCCGTTCAGGGCCAGGCGAATCATGCGCTCTTCTGATGGGCAGTCCATCTTCGGCACGGCATAAACGCTGACCCATTCCCCCGACGCATCGGAGGAGGCCTGCATATCGGTATCCGCCGCAGGCTTTACATCGTCGCCACAGGGGCCTCCGCGGTTTTTGCTCATGATATGACTCCACTTGAATGTGATCGGGCTATCATTTAAAACTATATATCTGCTATAAGGTCAATAGAGTAGAGAATCCGTTGCGGAGGAACCCGATGCGTATTGGTCAATTGGCACAGTCGGTAGGGGTCGATACACAGACGATCCGTTTCTATGAACGGCAGGGCTTGTTGCCGCCGCCTGATCGGCAGGACAACGGTTACCGTGTCTATACCGAGAAGCATGGTGAGGGGCTGGCCTTCATCCGTCGCTGCAGAATCCTGGGCCTGTCACTGGCTGAGATTCACGAACTACAGAGCTATCAGGACGACCCTCATCAGCCTTGTACCGCCGTCAACGCCTTGCTCGATGATCACATCTCTCATGTGCGGTCGCAGATAACCGCTCTGCAAGCGCTTGAGAAACAACTCGTTTCACTGAGAGCGAGTTGCAACGATGACCGGGAAGTTGAGGCGTGTGGGGTTCTTGCTGGAATTAGCGAAGGAAACATGCACCAGCAGTAGGTGAAGCATCAACCAGATAATCCGATGAGATGCCGGTCTGTCTCACTCTCATGCAAAGGTAAGATCAACCATTTAATCCGCTTACCCGATAATTTTGCCGATGCGGCCGTGTACGGGCTTGCCCTTTATGCGGTTGGTCACAGCGTGAAAATGCAGCTACGTGCTGCCCATCTTGCGGGTGTCCTGCAACTGATCTTGGCTGTTGGCGTACTCATAGAGGTGGTGAGACGCTTTGTATTCGGTAGTGAGCCTGAATCGCTGGTGATGATGGCTATCGCATTCGTCGCGTTGATTGCCAATACCAGTTGTCTGCTGCTGATAGCCAAACACCGGGAGGGCGGAGCGCACATGAAGGCAAGCTGGATATTCTCGGCCAACGACGTGGTGATCAACCTGGGGGTCATTACCGCCGGCGTTCTGGTCGCGTGGACCGGCTCCAATTATCCGGATCTGGTTATCGGTAGCATCGCGGGGCTCGTCGTGCTTAACGGTGCCAGGCGCATTCTGGCGCTCAAGGGTTAAAGCATGCCCTTTATTGGCAACAATCTCTCGCCGTATGTCCTGTTTTCCATATCCGGCCTGATAGCAGCATCGGACCAAACTGTAAAATGGCTGGTTCAACAAACAATGGCTTATGGCGAGTCGATCGCGGTGACCCCGTTCTTTAACTGGGTGCACCTATGGAACACCGGTGCCGCATTCAGTCTTTTTGCGAATGGTGGAGGCTGGCAGCGCTACTTTTTTATCGGGATCGCGGTAGTGGTCTCGATTTTTCTGATCAAGCTGATCCTTGAAAATCGTCATAAAGGAGAAGCCATCGCTTACAGTCTTATCCTCGGTGGCGCCATGGGCAACCTGATTGACCGGGTCTTTCGCGGCTATGTTGTGGATTCCTTTGATTTCTATTGGTGAGACTGGCATTGGCCGGCCTTCAACCTGGCTGATATTGCAATTGTCCTCGGTGCATTGCTTCTCGTTTTCGTAGGCTTACTGCGAAAAGAAAATCCCAATGCCGAGTTGGATGGATCTTCCTGAAACCTTAGCGGAAAAAAGCCTTAAAAATGCGCTCGGTTTGACCGTGCTTGCCAGTCGGTAAGGCTGCATTTCCTGGCCGGCAATCAATGCCGAACTTGTTTCTCGAAAACGACCCGCTCCCGGCCAAATGGCGGCCAAGAGCGGGCTACCCGGATGCAATTACACCTTTTCATCCTGGCGGTGCAGCAATGTGTACAGAATTGGCAGTACAAACAGCGTCAGTAGCGTCGATGAGATAATCCCGCCTATCACCACTGTGGCCAGCGGCCTTTGAACCTCAGCGCCGGTACCCGTATTGAGGGCCATGGGCACGAAGCCAAGACTGGCGACCAGTGCGGTCATCAGGACCGGACGCAAACGAATAAGAGCACCTTCCACCACGGCGGAAACCAGATCACCCTGGTTGTGCCAAAGATCCCGAATAAACGCCACCATCACCAGACCATTGAGTACCGCCACCCCCGACAGGGCTATAAAGCCCACACCGGCGGAGATCGACAGCGGCATGTCCCGCAGCCACAGTAGCAGCACGCCACCGGTCAGGGCCAGGGGGACGCCGCTGAAGATGATCAGCGCATCTTTCAGCGATCTGAATGCCATCACCAGCAGGGCAATGATGATCGCCAGGGTCACGGGCACGACAATGGCAAGGCGCTGGCTGGCGGATTCCAGTTGCTCGAAGGTACCGCCGTAATCCAGCCAGTACCCGGCGGGCAGATCCACTTCCTGTCGAACTCTTCCTTTGATCTCCTCCACAAAGCCGCCCAGATCGCGATCCCGGACATTGGCGGTGACCACCACCCGTCGCTTGCCGTTCTCCCGGCTGATCTGGTTGGGGGCCGGAGCCAACTCCAGCGCCGCCACTTCTGACAGTGGCACATAGCCGCCTCCCGGCAGGGGCACCGGCAGATCCGCCAGGCTGTCCACATCCCGGCGGATGACCTCGGGCAGGCGCACCACCAGTTGGAAGCGGCGATCCCCTTCGTAGATCAGGCCGGCGTTTTCGCCACCTACACCCGCTGCCACCAGATCCTGAAGATCATCCACGGTCAGGCCGTAGCGGGATAGCGCCATACGTTTGGGGTGTACCGACAGCATGGGCAGCCCCGTGACCTGCTCCACCCGGGCGTCGGCGGCACCGTCCACCGACTCGACCACCTTGAGCACGGCGTTGGCCGCGGTCAACAACTGATCCAGGTCATCCCCGAACACTTTAATGCCGAGATCCGCCCGGACGCCCGAGATCAGCTCGTTGAAGCGCATTTCAATGGGCTGAGTAAACTCGTAGTTGTTGCCGGGCAATTGCTCGACGGCCGCCTGAATCTCGGCAATCAGCTCATCCCGCGGTTTGTTCGGGTTCGGCCATTGCTCTCGCGGCTTGAGAATCACGAAACTATCCGCGATATTGGGCGGCATGGGGTCGGTGGCCACCGCCGCCGTGCCGATGCGCGCGAACACCTTTTCCACTTCGGGAAAGGCTTTGATGCGCTGCTCCAACGGCTCCTGCATGGCGACAGACTGCTCCAGGCCTGTCCCGGGAATGCGCAGGGCCTGCACGGCCATATCGCCTTCATTGAGCTGTGGAATGAACTCCGACCCCAGAGTTGTTGCCAGCCAGAGACAGGCCAGCAGCAAGGCACTGGCTCCTCCCAGTACCACCCAGCGAAACTTCAGAGCCAGCTCCAGCGCGGGCCGATAAAATCGCTTGGTAACACTGATAGCGACGCTTTCCTTTTCACGGATTCGTCCGGTCAGGAACACGGCAATGGCGGCAGGGACGATGGTAAGCGAAAACACCATGGCTGATAGCAGGGCCATGATTACGGTGGCAGCCATGGGATGAAACATCTTGCCCTCCACTCCGGTGAGGGAGAAGATGGGGATGTAAACCACGGTAATGATCGCCACCCCGAACAGGCTGGGCCGGATCACCTCGGTGGTGGCTTCGTACACCAGTTGCAGACGCTCCTTCAGCGGCAGGCGCGCACCCGTAACCTGCTGAGACTCGGCCAATCGCCGGATGCAGTTCTCGACGATGATCACCGCGCCATCGACAATCAGACCGAAGTCGAGCGCTCCAAGACTCATCAGGTTAGCGGATACGCCGGTCCTCACCATGCCAGTGATGGTGGCGAGCATTGACAGGGGAATCACCGCCGCAGTGATGAAAGCAGCGCGCAGGTTGCCCAGGAGAAGGAACAACACAACGATGACCAGCAGCGCTCCCTCGAGCAGATTCTTCTCCACCGTGGCGACGGCCTTGTCCACCAGGGTGGTCCGGTTGTAAGCGGTTTCAAGGAGAACACCCTCGGGCAGGGAGGGACGGATTTCCTCCAGCCGCTCGGCAACAGCCTGAGACACACTGCGTGAGTTTTCCCCCATTAACATCATGACGGTGGCGACGATGGTTTCCTTACCGTTGAGGGTGGCGGCGCCGGTGCGCAGCTCCTTTCCTATGGCTACGTCAGCGACGTCCTTGACCCTGACAGGTGCGCCATCGCGATTGGCGATCACCACCTGCTCCATGTCGCTGATGGTCTTCAACTGGCCGGGTGAGCGCACCAGTAGCTGCTGGCCGTTGCGTTCGATATAGCCGGCACCACGGTTGGCGTTGTTAGCCCGTAGCGCCGCGACGAGTTCCTCGAGGCTGACGCCGACTTCCAGCAGCTTTTTAGGGGACGGAGTGACATGGTATTGCTTCTCATAACCGCCGATGGTGTTGATCTCGATCACCCCGGGCACCTGAGCCAGTTGCGGCCTGATGATCCAGTCCTGCACTTCACGCAGGGCGGTGGCATCCCAGGGCTCGCCGTTTTCCCGTGTTGCACCGGGAATCGCGTCCACCGTATACATGAAGATTTCGCCCAATCCGGTGGCGATAGGCCCCATTTCAGGCTCCATTCCGGGCGGCAGAACGCTTTTAATGGAACCGAGGCGTTCATTGATCAGGTTGCGGGCGAAGTAGATATCCGTACCTTCCTCGAACACCACGGTAACCTGCGACAGGCCATAACGGGACAGTGATCGCGTGTAGGACAGCTTGGGCAGGCCGTACAAGGCCGTTTCCACCGGGAAGGTGATGCGTTGCTCTGCCTCCAGGGGCGAATAGCCCGGTGCCTCGGTGTTGATCTGTACCTGGACATTAGTGATATCCGGCACGGCGTCGATGGGCAGGCGTTGAAAGCTCCAGACCCCGACACCGATCAGCACCAGAATAAGGGATAACATTAAAAACCGCCGCTCTACCGAGAGGCGTAAGATGGCATTGATCATCATAGCCTCCTGGTTAGTGGTCGTGAGATGCGCCGGATTTTTCGATATCGGCCTTGATGAGATAGCTGTTCTCCACCACGTAGCGTTCGCCGGGTTTCAGGCCGGAAAGTATTTCGGTGAACTGGCCATCCGTGCGGCCCAACTCGACAGGCCGGGGCTCAAAGCTATTGCCTTCTTGCACAAACACGACCTGGGATTCGTCGAGCAACTGCAGGGCCCGATTTTCTATCACCAGCGGCGCTTCGATACGCTCTACCACGATGCTCGCCGAAACCAGCCGACCCGGTGAAAGCAGTTCCTCTGCGTTGGCAATTTCTGCCCGGGCAATGACGTAGGGCGAGCCGCTGTTCTGCGGCACGATATGACTGATCCTGGACTCGTGCTGGGCATCTCCGGTGTCAATTCGCACCAGCTGTCCTGGTGCGATTTCGCGGCGCTGCCCCGGGAAGATTTTCAATTCCACCCATAGCGGGTCGAGCTTGGCGATGGTGAACAGTGCCTGTTCCCCGGCCAGCTCGCCGACGTTGATGTTGCGCTGGATAACGGTACCGGCGAAAGGCGCACGCAAAGTGTAGGGTTGGAGGCTGTCGTTGGATTCGATGGTGGCCATTGGGTTGCCAGCCTTGACCGAGTCACCAAGACTGGCATTAATTTTCGTAACCTGACCTGGGAAGCGCGCCCTGATCAGGGCAATTCCGTCGGGATTGGGAACAAGGCGGCCATAACTGCTGATGGTGCGCTCCAGGATGCCGGCGCCTGAGGCCTTGCTTCGGATACCGGCTTGCTCCGCCATCCCGGCGGAGATTTCCGCGTGAGTGCTCTCCGACTCCTCGTGATCCTCGCGCGCTTCGTTGACGTGATCATGCGCATGCGAATCATCGCTGTGATCATCTTCCGCGGCATGAGTTGGTCCGATCGTCAGCACATATACACTGGCGAATATGAGTAAATAATTAACGACTTTCATGGTAGTAATCCTGTAGTTCAGCGGCCGGCCAGAGGCTGAGCCGTCAGTTGTTCGATCAGCGCCTGGTTGAGCAGCGCCATAGTGGCGGCATCGACCAGCGCTTGCCGGGCGGAGAGCAATTCCCGCTGCGCGGCGGTCCACTCCACATAGCTGTAGCGACCTTTCTGGTAGGCCTCGCGGGTCTGGCTGAGTGCATCGCTCAGATCGGGAAGCATTTGGCCGCGGATTTGCTCTACAGCCTCGATGTTTTGCTGCCGCTGTCGGTAAGCCTCGAACAGGCGCGAGTGGAGGCGAAGCAGGGTGTCCTCCCTGCGGTACTGGACTTCATCCCGCGCCGCCAGGGCGGCTTGCACTTCGCCGCGATTGCGCCGTCCGGAAAAGAGCGGTACCGATAGCCCAGCGGTCAAGGCGGTATCATCCGTCTCCTCGAAACGCCGGATGCCGACCTGCCAACGGATGTCGCTCTCGGACTGACTCCGCGACAATTGGACTTCAGCCTCACGAACGCGCCGCTCGCTGGCATAGATTTGAATGGCAGGGCTCTCACTGACGCGCTGGTACAGGATCTCGAAACTGTCGGAGGAACCGAACTGGAACAGGTCGCCCTCCAGACTCTGGAAGTCCAAGCGGGTATCACCCCAGAGCGAAGCCAGGGCTATCTTCCGGCTCTCGTATTCGCTTAGCGCGCGGGACTGCTCGATACGACTCCGGGTGAGCGCAGCCTTGGCCCGCATGACTTCGGCCTGGGGCGCCGCGCCCCTGTCGGCGCGACGGGTGACGATCTCGTGGGTGGCCTCGGCCAGCGCCACAGCTTCAGCGGCCAGTTCGAGTTTTTCCTGCAGCGCCAGGGTGGCGACAAAGCGCTGGGCCACCTGTCCCAGCACATCCAGGGTTTCGGCCCGGCGCTCGGCCTCGACCAGACCGTATCGTGAGTCGACGACGCTGACGCGGGCCTGACGCTTGCCGCCAAGTTCGAGAACCGATGACAAGGACAGTGTGTACTCTGCCGCGTCACTCCCCTGGCGGTTGCCGCTGCCGAGGACGTTTTCCACCTCCAGGCCGGCTTCCAGGGCGGGATTTTGATCCGCCGAGAAACGACGGCCTTCAAGGCCCTGAAGGCGAAAATCGAAAACCTGCAGGGTGGGGTTCTGCGCCATGGCCCGCGAGAGGGCATTGGCAAGAGTGAGAGGTGCCTGCTCGGCGTACGCAACAGTGCCCTTCAGGGTTAGCACGAGAAGACACAGCAAGGTGTTAAAAAATTGACTCGGTATTACCCGCCGCCCATTTTTTATGTGCATTCCAAAAAGCATGAAACTACTCCTACGAAAGTCGGGTAAGCGGATTAAATGGTTGATCTTACCTTTGCATGAGAGTGAGACAGACCGGCAGTCATTTCCACCACGAACAGAAGTGCATTGATGCCGAGCAACCAGCGCAGGGTCCCGGATTCTTGCTTAGCAGAAGCTGCCGAAAACTCGGCGGCCTTGATGGTCTCCGGATTTGCAGCGACGGTTTCCTGAAGCGAGGCGCCTAGCCCCAAGGTCTTCAGTTTCGAGGTGACGGGCTCGACCTCGCCGTCATGCACGACCTTCAGCCGGCGGTTCGACAAGTCGAAGGACAGCGCCCGAATCCCCTCAACGCCGTTCAGGGCCAGGCGAATCATGCGCTCTTCTGATGGGCAGTCCATCTTCGGCACGGCATAAACGCTGACCCATTCCCCCGACGCATCGGAGGAGGCCTGCATATCGGTATCCGCCGCAGGCTTTACATCGTCGCCACAGGGGCCTCCGCGGTTTTTGCTCATGATATGACTCCACTTGAATGTGATCGGGCTATCATTTAAAACTATATATCTGCTATAAGGTCAATAGAGTAGAGAATCCGTTGCGGAGGAACCCGATGCGTATTGGTCAATTGGCACAGTCGGTAGGGGTCGATACACAGACGATCCGTTTCTATGAACGGCAGGGCTTGTTGCCGCCGCCTGATCGGCAGGACAACGGTTACCGTGTCTATACCGAGAAGCATGGTGAGGGGCTGGCCTTCATCCGTCGCTGCAGAATCCTGGGCCTGTCACTGGCTGAGATTCACGAACTACAGAGCTATCAGGACGACCCTCATCAGCCTTGTACCGCCGTCAACGCCTTGCTCGATGATCACATCTCTCATGTGCGGTCGCAGATAACCGCTCTGCAAGCGCTTGAGAAACAACTCGTTTCACTGAGAGCGAGTTGCAACGATGACCGGGAAGTTGAGGCGTGTGGGGTTCTTGCTGGAATTAGCGAAGGAAACATGCACCAGCAGTAGGTGAAGCATCAACCAGATAATCCGATGAGATGCCGGTCTGTCTCACTCTCATGCAAAGGTAAGATCAACCATTTAATCCGCTTACCCGGAAAAAGTACGGTGCGTGTCACCCTTGAAGAGGGCAAGACGTTCTCTGAGGAGCGGGCGCGTCAGGCCGTCGACGAGGCTGGCTTCACGCTGCGCTCCTACTCAGAGGCCGAAGGTGAAACGGGAGGCAGCGATGCGAAATAACAACCAGTCAGTTGGCTTGTCCCTGCTGGTCAGTGCCCTGGTACTGACCGGTGTGCCTTCGGCACAAGCCGCGCCCAACACCTTCAACACCGCCTTGCCGGTGCCGCAGGGTGAAACCATCTGGCGGGAGCAACTGGTCTTGCGGGAGCGTTCCGATGATGGACCCATGGATCGCGAGGTCTCGGTCCAGGCCCTGGGCAGTGTCCTGGGTTATGGGATAACCCCGAAGCTGGCGGTGTTCGGCGTTGTCCCTTACTTTTTCAACAAGGAACTGGACGTCACCACGCCCATGGGCCGGATTGAGCGCGATACCGGCGGCATCGGCGACGTCTCGCTGTTCGGGCGTTACAGGAGTTTGAAGTCCAACGGAACGAAAACGTACGGTAAGGACGCTCTCATAGCGGTGTAGGAATGGCCGCCGAGACTGTCAATGTATTCGGTGAGTATTACTCTGGGTGACAATGTCCAACGATCTTGTCCGGGATGACTACCTCCGATAAGATAACGCATATTAGGAGATGGCATGCCTCCTTAAACCGCCACTGCACATTCGCAGTGGCTGATGATGCCTACGCAGGGTCCCGGTTCGGGCGCGTAGGTTATTGCCGTTTCGCCTGTCCGGGTATTGTTTCATGTAATGCTTCAGGACAGGATTTTTACTGATGTACTCCATTCTCGCAATCTGCGCTGGTGCCTCGGGCGGGGCCTTATCCCGCTGGCTACTCGGCCTGCAACTCAACGCCCTGTTTCCCACCATCCCTCCCGGCACGCTGGCCGCAAATCTCTTAGGCGGTTTCTTTATCGGCGTGGCTTTGAGCTTTTTCAGTGCGCAGGGCTCGGTGGCACCGGAGTGGCGACTGTTCATTATCACCGGGTTTCTTGGTGGGTTTACCACCTTTTCAACGTTTTCCGCTGAAATTATTACCTTGTTACAACAGGGGCGGTTTGCCTGGGCAGCTGGCGCGGTGTCCATTCATGTGCTGGGGTCATTACTCATGACGATTCTGGGTATGTTTACGTTCGGTTGGATTCGTAGTCTGTAATAGTCTCTGTCGGACGGCGGTTCCTTATTCAAGCAGAAAAGTTCATAGACATTTCCTTTTTTAGGAGAACTAGGATGAAAGGTTATCAACTGACGTTCTTTACCCAGCAAAACCGCCATCACCGTGGCAAGCACGTTTGTGATTGGCTGATCGACTCTGCCCGGGAGCTGGGTGTGCGCGGCGGGACCGTGCTCGCCGCAACTGAGGGTTTTGGTCATAACGGCAAAATGCACTCCAGCCATTTTTTTGAGCTTGCCGATCAGCCAGAAGAAATCACGATGGTAGTGACTGAGGACGAGGCAGAGCGGCTGCTCAAACGTTTGCTCGCGGACCAGTTGCACATCTTCTATGTGAAGATTCCGGTCGAATTCGGCACCCTTGGAGAGTCGGACTGAATGACTAACGACATCAACGAGGCCGGCGCAGCTGAAAAAGCCACCAGGCCGAAAGGCTGGCTGAATCGAACTGTCGTCGGTGCCGGGATCACCAGCGCACTGGGCGACTTCTGCTAGGTCGCGATGTCCTACCCGGTCGGCGCTATGGCGGATCGCCTCGGCCATCTCCCCATGCTGGTCGGCGGGTATGTGCTGGGAACGCTCACGGCCGTTTTGACAGCACTGGCCTTCTGGCTTTCGGTAGACAGCGTGCCGCTGCTCGTCGTCATCTTCTTCGTCGCTGGCTTGTACGTCACTGTCGAGGAAGCGTTGGAGTCCACGGTGGCAGCCGAAATGGTGCAGGCCGACACCCTGATGATCAGCTATGGTGCGCTGGGGACGGTCAACGGGACGGCCAAGTTCGTCTCCAGCGCCACGATCGGTTTGGTGTGGACCGCAGTCTCGCCGACTCTCGGCTTTGGCTTGGCGGCCCTGCTGATGGCGGCCGGGACATTGGCTATGCTCCGCGTCCGTAATGCGTAGCGTATAGAAACACTTACTATGACAATAAAACTGGTTTCGAACGCCAAGCAATGGGCACGAACCATCAAGCGTGACGTACACGCGGTCTGGCTTTCCGCTCGTGATCCCCGCACCCCGTGGTTCGCAAAGGCGCTTGCGATGGTTGTCGCGGCCTATGCTGTCTCGCCCATCGACTTGATCCCCGACTTCATTCCCGTGCTCGGCTACGTGGATGACATCATCATCGTGCCGCTCGGAATCATGCTGGTCGTGAGGCTTATCCCGCCAGAGGTAATAAGCGAGCACCGAGAAACCGCCGCCAAAGCCACCGAGCGTCCGGTAAGCCGCATGGCAGCGGGGGTATTTATCACCCTATGGATCGTCTGTGCAGCCCTTCTAAGCGCCATCTACTTGTGATTAATTATAAACACCGGGAGGGCGAGTTGTACTTGGCGGATGACGCTGGCCACTGCCCAATTCTGGGGGCCGCGCACGCTCTCCAAGAATTTACCCCGGAGAACACCATCCAGGCCAGCACATACAATGGTGACCGCATAATTGTTGCTCACCTTCGTCCTCCGTTACCCGGCATTGAAGTGTGAGCCATGATAAATTATCCGAGTGTCATACATGACGCTATTGCGCATCTCATTTGAGATACGGTCAAGCTGTGGCCATTAGAAAATGGGTATCCGGATTAATTGGTTGACGATCCCTGTAGGCCCACCGATATCTTAATTTTCCCAGAAGGTTGATAGATCGACACCGAAGTTCTTCTCGGGCTCGGGTAGACCCATGCCGTAGGTCATGGTGGCCTTGCCCAGGAAGGGGGATTCCTTGGTCTGCGGCACCTTCTTCTTGTGCTTGGTGGTGTAGAGCATCCGGGCCCGCATCACCTCGAATGAGTAGCCCCGGCCATCGCGGTTCTTGTCCTTGGCCAGCCGGTTGATCGACTCCGTGAAGGCATTGGTGACTGGGATGTCGTCAATCCAGGCAGCCAGCGCCTGCTCAGCATCTCGCCGGCTGGCACAGTCCCAGATGTGGTAGAACCGCTCCTTGTGCTCGTAGGCTGCCAGGAGCTGGGGGAAGGCCCCCATTCAGGTTTCCATGATGAGACGTTCGCGGTCGGAGACGTCGTGAGCCCGCTTCAGCAAGATCTTCCGGTCACCCTTGAGGGTTCGGCGTTGGTTGGCCTTCAGCTCCTTCCTGAGCCCCTTGCGGACCTTCTCCAGGGCTTCGTTGGCCATACGCACAACATGGAACTTATCGACCACGATGCGGGCCTGTGGCAGCGCCGCCTGGACGGCACGGCGATATGGCTTCCACATGTCCATGCTGACGATCTCGATCTTGTCGCGCTCGGTCATGCTCATGAGCCGCTTCGTCACTGCCTCCTGCTGACGACCGGGCAGCAGGTCTAACAAGGTACGCTCCTCCAGGTTGGTCAGGATGCAGAGGTAGCGGCGGTTCAGGTACAGCTCGTCGATACCTAGGGAAGGTCTGAATAACCGCTGATTTTTGCCGATTTTGGTTTGAGCCGGCAAAAACCGAAGATTCAGACACTATTCTCCCAATGTTCGTGTGTTTTTTGCCCGTTTCCCGCCATTTTGGCGGAAAACA
>Ga0209757_10000234_pt1 | contig 13613 bp, 19 predicted proteins | sample ETNvirome_6_1000_FD_185472 | JGI IMG/M metagenome (GOLD analysis project Ga0209757, IMG submission 185472) | Marine viral communities from the Pacific Ocean - ETNP_6_1000 (SPAdes) (version 2) | ecosystem: Environmental > Aquatic > Marine > Oceanic | place: Pacific Ocean | collected 2013-06-19 | reverse complement strand
TAAAGAAACTGCTGACTATAGCGCTATTACCACTTGGGGTGTTTTTAAACCAAGCGATGGCGCACCTGAGTCCATCATGCTGTTAGACGCTAAACGAGGGCGTTGGGACTTTCCAGATTTAAAAACGACAGCTTATGATGAATATAACTATTGGCAACCGGACATTGTCTTGGTAGAATCACAAGCAAGTGGTACGCCTTTGACGCAAGAGCTGAGAATGATGGGCATACCTGTGGTGAACTACCGACCCACCAAAGGGAAGGATAAAGTTACCCGCGTTCACTCTGTTTCTCCAGTGTTTGAAGCAGGCATGGTTTGGGCACCTGATGCCATCTTTGCAGAAGTAGTCATTGAAGAGTGTGCCGCCTTTCCATATGGTGAATACGATGACTTTGTAGATTCAACAACACAGGCTATACTAAGATTTCGTCAAGGCAATTTTGTGCGATTGGACTCAGACGAAGAGGACGATGAGCCCATACCGAAACAAAGAATATATTATTAGAGGTAATAATCATGGTTAAAAAAGTAATTAAGAAAAAAATCACGAAAGAGATTAAAGGGGCTGTAAAGAGTAGCAAAAAAAAGAAATCTACCAGTAAAACAAAACCAGGTCAAATGATTGGCACAAGTGGTGTTAAGATGTCTAAGCGTAAAGTTAAAGGCAAGGTTGGTAAACCAAAACCAATTCAATCAGAAAGAAGTAAAATTGCAGCAGCAAACGCAAAAGCAGCTTCTAAAAGAGCAAAGGCAGCTGGAAAAACAGGTGGTGTAGGCGCAGCAGCTAAAACTATAACTAGCAGAACAGCTAGAGCAAGAAATAAAACTGGCGCAGCTGCTTCAAGACCAGGTCGAGGTGTAGCAGCAACTGCAATTGGAGGAGCAGCGGCATTAACGCTTATGAACAAAAAAGGTTCTTCAGGTGCAGCAAAGGTAACTTTTGCCGAAGCATTTAAGAAGGCTCGTGCTAAAGGTGAGGGAACTCTGTTTACTCATAATGGCAAGAAATACATTGCTGTTACTAAAACTGATCTGAAGAAAAAAGGTTACGATGCTAACGAACTAGCCGCTTACAACAAGCGCGGTGGAAAAGCTAGAGGCCCACTCAACAGACTTGGTCAAGGCGTGAAAAAAGTTCTTTTAGGTAAAGACAAAAAGTTTGGTGGCGACAAAGGTGTCATTGACTTTATTAGAAAGCCCAAGAAAAAAGCCAGTGGCGGAATGATGAAGGCTAAGAAGTATCAAAAAGGTGGCCTAGTTGATAAAAGAAAAGCAACCGGAGCCGCTAAAAGAGGTTTTGGTAAAGCTTACATGAAAGGCAGGAGATCTTAGATGTCAGCAAAATCAAATATAGTTAAAAATATACTTAAAAGACTTTACCAAAGATCAACCCCTCAATTACAAGTTGCTTCAAAAATTGCAAGCAAGGTTTCTCCAAAAAGCAAAATTGCAGCTGCAATAGCAGCAGTGGCAACGCCAGCATTATTAGCTCCGGGCAGAAAAACTAAAGCTCGTAAAAAGGGCGCTGGAAAACCTATTGCTCCAAGAATTAAAGGCACTTCAGCAAGAAGAGGAACTTATACTGCTAGGAAAAGAACAGGCGAAGGCGATCAAGGAACCTATAGCAACATCAGGCCAACCATGGGTACGCCTGGTCAAGATATGTCCGCGATAGCAAGAAGACCTAACAGAGTTAGAAGAATGAAAGGCGGCGGAATTGCAATTAAAGGACAAGGTAAAGCATTTTTAAAATCTAAAAGGTAAAGGCAAATAAATAAATGGCAACCACAGATAAAGCAATTACTGTTGAGGAGCAGTTAGACCTTAAAGTACGCGACAGATCCAAAGAGATGGACATTGAAGTCGATGTTGCTGAATCTAATCCAGAGCTTGATTCATTTGAGCAAATGCCAGATGGTAGCATTGAGTTTGGTGCGCCATTACCTCCTATGGATAACACAAATTTCTCTGCAAACATTGCTGAAATTATAGATGATTCAGATCTTAATTCTTTAAAGAATGATCTGATGGGCAACATTGAAGCTGATAAAGAGTCTCGTAGCGATTGGGAAAAAACATACCGTGATGGCCTTGAATATCTTGGCATGAAGTATGAAGAAAGATCTGCTCCCTTTGAAGGCGCTTCAGGTGTAATGCATCCATTGCTTGCAGAATCTGTAACTCAGTTTCAAGCCCAAGCCTATAATGAACTCTTACCATCGCAAGGCCCTGTAAAAACACAAGTGCTAGGCATGACAACTCCAGAAAACGAACAGCAGGCTGCTCGTGTGCAAGAGTTTATGAATTATCAGTTAATGCAGGTCATGAAAGAATATGATTCTGAGACTGATCAAATGTTATTTTATCTACCACTTTCTGGTTCAGCTTTTAGAAAAGTTTACTACGATCAAAATTTAGGACGAGCAGTCTCTAAATTTATTCCAAGTGAAGATTTAATTGTGCCCTATGCAGCAACAGACTTGCACAGCGCCACAAGAATTACGCATGTAATTAATATGTCAATGAATGACATACGCAAATTGCAACAAGTCGGTTTTTACAGCGATGTAAAAATAGATTCTGGCACCATGGCAGTAGAAGATGCTGATAGCCTTCAAGAAGAGATAGATGAGATTCAAGGCATTAGCCCAAGTTATAGTGATGATGATACTTGCACAGTGCATGAGATTCACACAGAGTTAGACATACCAGGCTTTGAAGATGTTAATGCTGAAGGCGAAGAGACTGAAATTAAATTGCCTTACATTGTAACCATTGCCAATAACAAAGTTTTATCTATTCGTAGAAACTACAAAGAAAATGATCAACTGAAACAGCGTATCAATTACTTTGTGCATTATAAGTTTTTACCAGGGCTAGGATTTTATGGCTTTGGTTTGACTCACATGATTGGTGGCTTATCTAAAGCTTCAACCTCAATTCTTCGTCAGCTTATTGACGCTGGTACTTTATCTAATTTACCAGCTGGATTTAAAGCTAGAGGAATTCGTATTCGTAATGACGACCAACCTTTACAGCCCGGCGAGTTCAGAGACATGGACGCACCCGGCGGTAGTTTGCGAGACGCTTTTGTACCGTTACCTTTTAAGGAGCCAAGTCAAACCCTTCTCTCTCTCCTAGGGATCTTGGTCGACAGTGGGAGGCGTTTCGCATCTATCGCAGACATTCAAATTGGTGATGGAAATCAAAATGCGCCAGTCGGTACAACGGTTGCTCTATTAGAACGTGGCACTCGTGTTATGAGTGCCATTCACAAAAGATTACATGCAAGTCAAAGAATTGAGTTTGAGATTTTATCTAAAGTATTTGCAGATTATTTGCCTCCATCTTATCCATATTCAACAGCCAATGGTAATCAAACTATTAAGGCTTTAGATTTTGATAACAGAGTAGATGTATTGCCTGTCTCAGACCCTAATACTTTTTCTATGAGTCAAAGAGTTATTATGGCTCAAGAACTTCTTAGAACAGTACAAAGCAATCCTGAGATTCATGGACCTACTGGAATTCATGAAGCTTACAGAAGAATGTATGCTTCTATGGGGGTGCAAAACATTGAACAGCTTTTGCCACCTCCCCCTCAACCTCAACCGGTTGATCCTGCGAATGAGAACGCAAGTTTAATAGCTGGAATGCCAGCTCAAGCTTTCCAAGGACAAGATCATGATTCACACATTAATTCTCATGTATCTTTGTATGGAACTATTACTGCACAATCAAACCCAGTTATATTATCTTTAATACAAGCACATATTTATCAGCATGTCTCATTTAGGGCTGCTGAAATTGTTGACCAGCAAAATGCACAGAACCCAGAGTTCCAAGAAACTTTGCAACAGATACAACAATTGCCATCAGAAATTGGCATGCAGTATCAACAACAATTACAAGAGTCGGTGGCAAGAGACATAGCTGCAGTAGTCTCTAAGTTGATGGAACAAATAAATTCTATCTTCATGCCACCCCCTCCACAACCCGATCCTTTGGTAGAACTAAGGGGTAAAGAATTAGACATTAAAGCTGATGATGTACAGCGCAAGCGTGAAGAGTTTGCGCAACGTCAACAATTTGATGCCATGAAAGCCATGCAAAGTAATCAGTTGGCAGAACAACGTTTAGTTATACAACAAGACATTGCTAAAATGAAAGATGACATAGCAAGAGAAAGAATAGAACAACAAAACCAATTTAAAGCAATGGATATCATGCGAGGTAACAAATGAGTTCAGTAAGAGAAGAAATGGCAGCAATGCATAAAAAACAATTAAAAGAAGAAGAGGAGCGTAAAATCAATGGCAATCAACCGATCATCAATGAGAATGCAAATCTCGACATCGACAAAATCGCCAAAGAGGCTGATAAGCAAGCGAATGAAATCCTTGCCAAAGTTATTAAAGAAAGCAAGTCGAAAGCAAAAAAAGCTACCAAATCTAAAACTGTCGCTAAGACTAAGGCCAAGGTAGTTAAAAAGAAAAAATAGCATGCCCTTAAAAAAAGGTAGTAGTAAGAAGACAATATCTGCTAATATAAGTGAATTAATGAGCAGTGGTAAAAAACAAAAAACTGCTATTGCAATTGCTCTTGAAAAAGCAAAAAAAAAGAAAGGTAAAAAAAATGGAAAAAGTAAAAAACGTTAAATCAAGTGTAAACATTAAAGATCAAGGTACTGTTAAATATTCAGAACCTAAAAAGATTGCTAATGGCGGTAAGCCTGGCAGACATGGACAAGGTCATTCTCGTGGTGGTGGGGCTGCTTTAAGAGGCACTAAGTTCTACGGCATTTGCTAGTAAGATGGCTGACTTAATGTTGCCACCTGCACCTCCTGGTCTTCACGATCAAATGATGCGAGGGGATGGTTATGGGCCTAGACCATTTGTTCCACCACCTATGGGTCCTAGATCTAGTCTTATAGTTGGTGGGCCTGCGTATTTTACGCCTGAAGGCTATGAAGCTCCATATCAACCTGAAGCAGCTTTTATGCCAACTGACAGAAGGTCTGATCCAATTCGAGATCAATTTATAAGAATGAATCCACCTCCACCTCCACCTACACCTGAACCACCTTATATTGGCCCAATCCTACCACCCACGCCCATGCCACCCCCAACAACTCAAGGAGGGGTGGAAGAACCTACGCCCTATGTTCCAACTCCAGTTTCATCAGAAACGGAAGGGCCAGTTATACCTCCTCCAGCCAATGGATTTTTTCCAGATGGTGTACCCGACTTTTCAAATATAGACTTTAGTGGATTAAATCTAGATCTTAGTGGATTACAAGATATTAATTTTGAAGACACAGATTTTAGCAACATACCAGATTTATCAAACGTACCTGGATTAGCAGATTTAGACTTTAGTGGATTACCACAATATCAAATGCCTCCACCGCCTCCGCCACCTCCAAGTCTAGCAGAACCAACTCCGGCTCCAAGTTATATACCTGAAGAACTTATTGATGTAGGTTATGGTGGCACGCAAAAATATATTCCTATGCGAAAAATAGTAGGGCCAAACCCTGATTATGTACCGCCAGCCAATGCTCCTACAAAAAGCATTAGAGAAGCTTTAGCAACTCCAGCCCCAATATACACACCCCCACCTCCAATAGAAGAAATGTTTGAAGATTACGATTACGGAAACCCAAACTTAAGAAACAGAGGGATGTTTGGTCCAGGAAGATAAACCAATAAAAGCAGGAGAGAGACATGGATGCTGTAAATTTAGCAGAATATTTATTTAAAAATTTAAGAAAAAGAGAACAGAACACTGTTGACATAATTGCTTCAGGCAATGTAAGATCGATGGAAGATTACAAGTATCTTATGGGAGAGTTATCGGCGATTCGCTCCCTTATAGAAGATTTAAAAGAAACGTTGCAAATGGATAAAAACGATGAGTAAAGATGTCGCAAAAAAAACTGAAGAAAAATCTGAACTAGATAAAGCTTTTGTCGATGTTGAGTCTAAAGTTTTAGATCCCACCCTATTAAAAAAATCCTTACTAGACAGAATGCCCAACCCAGCAGGATGGCGTTTATTAGTATTGCCATACAAAGGCAAAGGGGTTACTGATGGTGGCATTCAATTAATAAAAGAAACTGTAGACAGAGAATCTTTGTCCACAGTTATATGTTATGTGTTAAAGGTTGGACCTTTGGCCTATCAAGATAAAAATAAATTTGGCGATGAAGCATGGGCTCAAAAAGGAGATTGGATCCTTATTGGTAGATATGCTGGAACTCGTTTTAGATTAGAAGATGATCACGAAGTTCGTATCATTAATGATGACGAAGTGATTGCCACAATTTTAAACCCAGACGACATTAAATCTTTATAGAGGTAAATCATGGCAGAAGAAGCAACAAACATCGAAGAAAACATTGATGTAGAAATTACAGAAGAAAAAATACAAAAGGCTGCAGTTCCTGAACATAAAAGAGTTGAGGATGAGGTACAAGAAGATTCAGTTGATATTGTTCTAGACGAAAAGGCTGAAGAAGCCTCTCCAGTTACTGATGATAAAATAACAGAAGATTTTGAAGCCTCGCCTCAAGTAGAAGAAAAAGCCAAAGATTTATCTGATGTAGAAAAAAGAGCGTCACTTGCACAAAATAGAATTAATAAAGCAGTGGCCCAAGCCAAAGAGTTTCAAAGAAGAGAGCTCATGGCTGTTCAATATGCTAAAGATTTAAAAGATCAAAACGAGCAATTAAGACAGTCGCAAAGATCTTTTCAATCTAGTTATAGCGATGAATTTACCAATCGTGTTGAGTCGCAAATAACTTTAGCAAGACAAGCTTTAAAACAAGCCAGTGAATCTCAAGATGCAGAAGCAATAGCTAATGCAACTGAAGCTTTAACCATGGCAACATCAGATAAAGCAAGACTTGAACAATACAGACATCAACAAAAACAATATGAGCAACAAGAAGCTGCTTATATAGAACAAGCTCAAAATCAACCTCAAGAACAAAATACTCAGTCTATAGAAGAGTATAATGAGCCATCTCCTAAGTCTCGTAAGTGGGCAAAAAAGAACCCTTGGTTTGGACAAGACCAAGTTGCAACCTCTGTTGCTTTTGCAATTCATAAGCAATTAGAGAACGAAGGCTTTGACTTAGACTCAGATGCATACTATAGTGAGATTGATAAGAGGGTACAACACGAGTTGCCTCACAAGTTTAACGTGGAAGCAGACAAAAAACCCGTCCAGACAGTCGCTTCAGCCACACGCAACACATCGACAGGACGCAAAAAAAATCGTATCGCATTGACACCGAGCGAACAAGCATTAGCTAAAAAACTTGGAGTGTCATTCAAAGATTACGCAATACAAAAAGCGAGGCTAGAAAAATCATGACAAATGGAAAAGAGAACGTGGTTAATGATGAGGATGTTAGAACTTCAAGGAGTGCTGACACTAGAGCAAAAAAGGACAGGCCAAAAGTTTGGAAAATGCCTTCAGCTTTAGAGCTCCCGGATGAAGCTATTGAACAAGCTGAATCTCAAGGAATTACTTATCGTTGGATTAGAGAGTCTATATTAGGACACGATGACAAAACGAATGTCTCAAAAAGATTTCGTGAAGGATTCGTTCCAGTTAGACCAGAAGAGCTCCCTGGATTTCATGACTTGCCTACAGTCGATGATGGTCGACACGCTGGCATTATAGGAGTGGGTGGATTGATACTGTGCAAAATTGATAAAGAAATCGCAGATCAAAGAAATGAATTCTTTGAACAACAAACCCAAAACCAAATGACAGCTGTGGAAAACGACCTAATGCGTGAAGAGAACCCATTGATGCCAATTTCAAGTAAAATGTCATCAAAGGTTACTTTTGGTGGAAGCAGTAAGTAATTACAGCTTCTAAAATAAAATTTAACTAGGAAACTATTATGGCAAATACAAATGCTAAATTCGGTTTAAGACCTATAGGACAACTTGGTAGCGGTTACAATACAACCGGAACTACTGAGTATGATATCCTTACAGGAACAACCGGAAGTATTTATACAGGCGATCCAGTAAAGAAAGTTGCAACAGGCGGCATAGCCGTAGCTGCAGCTGGAGATTTATTACTGGGAGTCTTTCAAGGATGCAAGTATACTAATTCAGCTGGAGAGGTGGTTTATTCACCTTACTGGACGACATTAACTGCTTCATCCGACGCGGTGGCTTTCGTAGTTGACGACCCTGATACACTCTTTGAAGTTCAAAGTGCTGCAACAGGTAGCGTGACTGTAACCGTTCTCGGCTTAAACGCTGATATCGTTTACGCAGCTGGTAGTACCGTAAATGGCAGATCTGGTGTAGATCTTAGCGGCACTATGGCTACAGGCACAGCTCAATGTAGAATTATTGGATTTTCTAACGACCCAGAGAATAGCTCTCTAGGCACAGGAAGTCTTTCTACTTACGTCAACATGATTGTCAAAATTAACGAGCATTTCTATACTCAAACAGCAGGAGAATAACAATGGCGATTAACAGATCACAATTAGCCAAAGAGCTAGAACCGGGTTTAAACGCTTTGTTTGGGATGGAGTACGCTCGCTACGAAAACGAACATTCAGAAATCTTTGATACCGAGTCATCTGACCGTGCTTTTGAAGAAGAAACAATGATCGTTGGTTTTGGTAATGCTAAAGTAAAACAAGAAGGAAATTCAGTTGAATTTGATTCAGCTTCCGAAGGTTTTACTTCAAGGTATTCACACGAGACTATCGCGTTAGCGTTTGCTCTTACTGAAGAAGCAATAGAAGATAACTTATACGATAGATTAGGAGCTAGATATACAAAAGCTTTAGCCCGATCTATGGCTCATACTAAGCAAGTAAAAGCAGCTGCTGTTTTGAATAACGCTTTCTCATCCAGTTTTACTGGCGGAGATGGTGTTGCTCTAATAAGTACAGCTCACCCATTAGCTGGTGGCGGTACTTTAAGCAACAGACCTAGCACTTACTCTGACTTAAATGAGACTTCGTTGGAAGATGCAATTATCAAAGTATCAACTTTTACTGATGACAAAAGCATGATTCTTGCCTTACAAGGCCAGAAACTAATCATTCCACCACAATTACAATTTGTGGCAGATAGATTGCTTAACACACCAGGTAGAGTTAGTACCTCTGATAACGACATCAATGCTATTAAGAACATGGGAATGGTCCCAAGCGGTTATTCAGTTAACCATTTCTTAACAGACAACGATGCTTGGTATCTATTAACAGATTGTCCTGATGGATTTAAACACTTCGAGAGATCTCCTCTTTCAACTTCTATGGAAGGTGACTTTGATACTGGCAACGTCAGATTCAAAGCTAGAGAAAGATACTCATTCGGATGGTCAAATCCAAGAGCAGTCTTTGCATCACAAGGTGCATAAATCCAATTCGTTGGTAAAGGGAGCTTCGGCTCCCTTTTTTTTATTTATAATAAAATTTGTTTAATTTAAGTTAATAAGTGTATAATTCAAGAAAAACCTGTGGGGTTCTATGAATACAGGACTACATGAATCTTTAAGTTTAGCTGGTTCTCCTTGTGTGGGAGTATGTTCTACTAGCGTAATGCCTGACGATGACCGATGCCAAGGGTGTGGTAGAACTGTCGAAGATATTAGAGACTGGGAAACTCTTTCAGAGTTTAATAAAAAAATAATCAATGTAAAAAATTGGTTAGACGGTTATAATATAAGACAAAAGATAGAAATTAGAATGAGTAATACACCTAAGATTGAAGATATTAAAGGCAGGTTGATAACCATTCAATCTTTAATTGAAATGACTGGCCAAGATATATTAAATTATTTTGGCAAAGATCCAGCTGTAAAAGACGCATACCAGTCTCTTGTTCAATCAAGAGAAGAAATACTAAAAACCAAACAAAATCTTCCATATTTAGACTAATCTGATATATACTTTGGTTAATATCTAGGATTAATTAACTTGTTCTATCGACTGACCTAGCAGACAAGCCGAGACAATAGAACTTATTTCCCAGGAGGAAATTATGGCAAAATCGAGCTTTAGCGGTCCCGTCCGTTCACAAAACGGTTTTATAACCTACAGAGTCAACTCCACGACAGGAGTAGAAACTACTTATGGAACTAAAGAAGGTGGTGCATACCAAATTGGTGGCACAACTGGTACTAGCTCAATATTAGGTTTTGCACCTACAGACTTTTTTACAGGTAAAGGATCTAATCCTGATTCTGTAATTAACCCTTTCGCAAGTGGAACAACCTCAGTATCAGATGCATTAGGCAACGATATTCCTTTAGGAACAGTTCTTTACTACGGTGATAGAGTATTTAGATATGGTTTAGCAGGTGGTGTTGCATTAACAGCAGGAAAACTTGTTCAAACATATGTTGCAACAGCAGCCGATCACCAAGATTTAGCACCAACAGCAAATGTCGCAGCAGGTGAATATGCTATTTCAGTAGAAACAGCAGGAACTGACCTTACTTTAAATCAGTATGCAGGTGGTTATCTTTATGTAAATGATGATGCTGGTGAAGGACAATGTTTAAAAATTGCTTCTAACCCAGTACACGATCATTCAGATGATGCTTCAGTTATTATCACATGCCACGATGCATTGGCTACAGCAATTACAAGTGCTGCGTCTAAAGTTTCTTTAATTCAAGATCCTTGGTCTGGACTTCTAGTAGCACCAGCAGCAGAAACAGGTGCAGTAATGGGGTGCCCAGTTGTAGATATGGATGCTAGTGCTTATGGTTGGTTCCAAACTTATGGGCCAGCAGCAGTATTAACAGTAGGAACAGTAGTTCTTGGGCATAATGTAGTGAGATCAGCAACAGTTGCAGGTGGCGTAGCTCCCGCAACAAGCGACATTTTAGATATCGTTGGTACATGTATGTTGGTTGATGTAACCACTGACTACTCATTAATTAAGCTTAATATATAAGTAGGAGTAAATTATGGCAGATGCAGTAACCTCAACAACCATACTTGATGGTGATAGGAAAGCAGTTATACAGCTTACTAACACCTCTGATGGTACAGGTGAAGCAGCCGTTACTAAGGTCGATGTAAGCGCTCTATCTGCAAGATCAGATGGAGCTACTTGCACTGGTTGTAAGATAGAAAAGATAGTTTATACAACTTTTGGAATGAGCGTTAAGTTGCTTTGGGACGCAACTACAGACACTATTGCTCTTGATTTAAACTCAGGGTATAGCGATTCGTTTGACTTTTCAGGGTTTAGTGGTTTACAAAACACTGCTGCTAGTGGTGGTAAAACAGGGGATATAAAACTTACAACAACAGGACATGCTAGTGGCGATTCTTATGTAATTGTTTTAACTATTTTAAAAGAATACTAAATCAATAAAGTAAATGGCAACATCAAGTAGCACAGATTTTGAGCCAAATGTAGCTGAGTTTGTAGAGGAAGCATTTGAAAGATGTGGCCTAGAACTTAGAACTGGCTATGATCTAAAAACAGCAAAAAGATCTATTAACTTAATGTTAGCTGAATGGGCCAATAGGGGTCTAAATCAATGGACTGTAGAACAAGCAACTCAAACTGTTACCAAAGGAACAACAAGTTACACTTTAACTTCAAATATTATTGACATACTTGATTGTTCTATTAGAAGAACAAGTGGTGGAACAACTACTGACTTACAGATGTCTAGAATAGGTAGAAGTGAGTTTTTAAACATACCAAATAAAGCCTCTGAATCTAGGCCTTCTCAGTTCTTTTTTGAAAAATCTATTACCCCAGTATTAAACGTGTGGCCCGCTCCAGAAAATTCTACTGATATATTAGTTTTTAATAAACTTGTAAGAATGGATGATGCAGATGCTGGGACTAATACCATGGACATGCCTTTTAGGTTTTACCCATGTTTTGCGGCTGGACTTGCATATTACATTGCAATCAAGAAATCTCCAGATAGAGTTGTTATGTTAAAACAAATGTACGAAGAAGAGTTTGAAAGAGCTATGAGTCAAGATGAGGATAGAGTTTCTTTTAGAATAGCTCCTTACAAACCTGGCTTATAATTATGGCGTATGCAACTGGTAAATATGCATTAGCCATTTGTGATCGTTGTGGATTTAGATATAAATTTTCTTCTTTGAGAAAAGAATGGAATGGTTTAAAAACATGTCAAGAATGTTTTGAACTCAAACATCCACAATTAAATCCTTTACCGCATGTTGTTGACCCTGAAGCTTTGTACGAACCTAGACCAAGCAGTGATTTTGGAGTTGGTGAAGGCTTTGTTGTTGTAACGTACACAGATATTGAAAAAGGAAACTCAATGGACCCAAACATTATTGGATCAAATTTTACTGTAGATGAAATGACAGGTTCTGTTGGAGAGGTTACAATCACACCATGACATTAGCTGAATTAAAAACACTCATACAAAGTTATGTAGAAAACGATGAAACAACGTTTGTTGCTACATTAGATGATATGATTTTAAACGTTGAAGAAAGAATATTTGAATTAATTCAATTTGATTTTTTTAGAAAAAATGTAACAGGTAACCTAACAGCTGGTAATACCTACCTAACAGCTCCATCAGATTTTTACTTAAGTTTTTCATTAGCTATTATTGATAGCGACAATGATTATCATTATTTAGATAAAAAACATCCTAGTTTTATGCGTGAATATTCTAATGATGCTGTTGCAACATCAGAAAGAGGAAGACCATTATATTATGCAGACTTTGACAAAGAACTTTCTACAGGATCAGACAACGGTTCTACTTTAATAGTTTCTCCGGTTCCAGATGCAAGCTACAACGTTGAACTTCATTATCTTTACAAACCAATAAGCTTAACATCTCAAAGCACTGGTACTTGGATTTCTCAAAATGCTCGAAACGCTTTACTTTATGGTTGTTTAATAGAAGCATCTTCTTTTATGAAACTTCCTGTAGAAACCCAAACAATGTATGAAGCAAGGTTTGGTCAAGAAGTCTCTAGACTTAAAAATAGAGCAGAAGCAAGAGGAAGAAGAGACGAATACAGATATGATTCATTAAGAACAGAAGTTAGTTAAAATTTAAAAAGGAGAGAAAATGAAAAAGATCAAAAGTCTTAAAGGCAAAAGTATAGCTATCGTAGGACTTGGTAAAAGTTGGCACGATTTTAATTTAGCAAAATCACATGGTGCAAAATTTGACGAAATATGGTCAATTAATGCAGTAGGATCTGTAATATTTCATGACAGAACTTTTATGATGGACCCAGTCAGTAGGTTTTTAGATACCAATGATGCTGGGGGCCAAACAACCGGAATGATTGAAGTTTTACTAAACGATGATAAACCTATTTACACTTGCGAATTAGATGACAGATGTACAAACTTAGTTGAGTTTCCAATTAATGAAATATTAAAAGAGTTTAATTGTTGTTATTTGAACAACACAGTTGCTTATGCAATTGCTTTTGCTTTATGGAACAAGGTGGGAACAATCAAACTTTTTGGAATAGATTTTAGTTACAAAGGCAATTTACATTTTGCAGAATCTGGAAGAGCTTGTGTAGAATTTTGGTTATGTAAAGCGATGCATCTTGGTGTAGAAATTGAAGTAGCAAAATCAA
>Ga0209757_10000233_pt1 | contig 13691 bp, 15 predicted proteins | sample ETNvirome_6_1000_FD_185472 | JGI IMG/M metagenome (GOLD analysis project Ga0209757, IMG submission 185472) | Marine viral communities from the Pacific Ocean - ETNP_6_1000 (SPAdes) (version 2) | ecosystem: Environmental > Aquatic > Marine > Oceanic | place: Pacific Ocean | collected 2013-06-19 | reverse complement strand
ATGGAAAGGACAATTAAGTAAAGAAATTGTTATCAATAGAATCAGAAAACGAATGACAGATGTAGATAAAAAGTTTGAACCTAAACTTGATATTTGGGATGCTATTGGAATCGGACTATGGGCATTAGACAAATTTTAAAGAGGATTTCTATGGCAAAAGAGATAACTAAACGCTGGTGTGAGAAATGCGGTAAAGACACCAAACACTCTCATAATGTCTATGGATGGGTAGTTTGTGACATTTGTCAATTTATAGGAACATTTGTATCTCCTGATGGAAAATCAATTGAATATAAGAAGTCAACAAAAAATATAGACGCAAAAGACTAATATGACTGCAAAAAATTTGACTATTAAACATGTTGGCAAACCTCTTATAGAGGTTTTGGTGGATAAAGAAAAATTCTATGATCCTGAACGAGATGGGGTAACGTTTTCTTTGTTATCAACATTTCTTGATTGTCGTGAAAAAGCTCGATTTTATCTTCAAGGATGGACACCGACTTATGCATCGATGGCTTTAACATTTGGAAGTATTGTCCACAAAATAGATGAATGGGTGAGAGACGATATTCGGAAAGATAAATTAACGGAACCTCCTTCGACTGAACATATTAAGAAATTAATTAAAAAGGTAGAAAAACTCTGGCACAAAGAGAATCCACGGGCAGGGCTGCGTGAACTTGAATATTTGGAATTAAGTCTCCTTTTATCAGAGGGAGTATTACCGCAATACTTTAAATATTGGTACAAAGATTATTCAGATTTGAAATGGGAAAAAGTTGAAGGCATATTTAAAGTTCCTTTTACAGTTACGGACAGAAGAGGGACGAAGCATAAAACGTTTTTAAGAGGAAAAATTGATGGCTCATTTAAACTGAAGAATTCAGGGACATGGTTATTTGAAACAAAGACTAAGTCACGCATTGATGAAGAAATCTTATCAGATATTTTACCATTTGAAATGCAAGCGAATATTTATCTCTCGGTTTTAAAGCGTCTTGATAAAAAGAATCCTTCAGGATTACTGTATAATATTATTCGTCGCCCTAATCTTCGTCAAAGAAAAAATGAACCGATTGCAGCATTTGCTAAACGCATATCCGATGATGTAGCGGAACGACCGGATTGGTACTTTGTTCGGATGGAAATGTCTGTCAGTGCAGATGAAATTGATCGATTTGAACTGGGTTTAGAGGATTTGGTATCTGATTTTCTGTTATGGTGGGCTGGCGAATCTGGTCATTATAAAAATACCGGACACTGTCAAAATAAATTCGGTCTTTGTCCATTTGTAGGATTATGTCTACGTGGAGAAAAAACCCATTACTTTCAACGAGAGACCGTTTTCAGAGAATTACAGGAGTGGTAATGAGCGTAATTATAATTGGAGGAGGAATTTCTGGACAACTGGTACAATTTTGTGTACCAGAAGCTGAAATATTGGATTGGGGAAGAGTTCCAAAACGACGATTAGGATCTTTAACTCGAATGTTTGGGGCGAATTATCTTTGGGAAAAATTGCCAAATATTCCATGTACTGAATTCAGTGTGGTAACGCACGTAGACGGTCAAGAGGCTACTCATGAATCGATCAGACGTTATAAGGAAAAAATCGGAAAAACTTTTGATCAACTTCACTGGGACTCTCAATTCAGACCGTTGATGGTAGGCTATGATATCACATCTTTACCTAAACCAAGAATACGATATGAGTCTCGTGTAAAAGAAGTTTTTGTAAAAGATAAATATCTACTTCTCGTAACAGGTGAAATCATATCCTACGACACATTAATCAGTACCATTCCTCTCTATGCACTGATGGAAATGTGCCATATCAAATGTGAAAAACCTTTTCAGTATCGACCGATTTTTGTACGAATTGAAGACCGTCCTCTTGAAGCTCCATATCCCCTTGAAACGTGGTATGTGAATTATTTATCTGATCCAGACATTACTCCGTATCGATATACAGATCGAAACGGAGAACGTCATTATGAAGGATTAACGAGTATGGGAAAAATTCCTACTCGAAAAATTACTCCCGGTAAAATCTATCCTAACCCTGGAATTGAAATCACACTGGAATTATTGAGAGAAAATAATATCTATTGTTTCGGTCGATTTGCAAACTGGAATCCAGAAGAGCTGTTACATGACACATTCAAAGATATCAATAATTGGGCATCTTCAAGACAGTAATATGGCGATATGCCCTCTATGTAAAGAAAATGGATTATTAATAGAACGCATCCCTGGATTGACTCCCATTGGGGATAAAAAACTGACTTCATTTTTTTGCAATGTCTGTGGACATTCATGGAAAGTATTAGAATCAGTTAAATGAATATTAAAGATTTATGGTCAGAACAATCGGATTTCAATAAATCATTCAGGTCTCTTCCAGAATCATTTGAAGAACGATCTGATCTAACAAAACATATGGTGCTATGCATCATGTCAGAATTGGATGAAATCCTGCGGACGGTTCATTGGAAGAGCCATCGAAAAACTCATATACGTCCAAATCCTCAACAGACGTTATCTGAATGTATTGATGTGTTTAAGTATTTAATAACTATTGTTCAAGCGTGGGGATTTTCTGAAGAAGATTTTTTCAATGCTTTCTGGAAAAAATCAATGGTGGTTCGTCAGCGTTATTCAGAAGAGTGGATTAAATCTATTGAAGGGCCTACGGCTGTCATTGATATCGATGGAGTGTTATGTGATTGGGAAAAAGGATTTTTAGATTGGTTGTGGAATCATAGACCTGATCTACGGGACATTATTAAATCATTTCGTCTTCGTGAGCTGCCGGAACGTCCCAAACTATTTAAAATAAATCGATCACAATTTAATCTTAATACTGAAGATTGGCAGGAACTGAAACATGAATTCCGAATCAGTGGATATAAAGAATATATGCCTGTTTACAGGGATGCACAAGATTTTTTACGAAAATTAAGACAACAATCTATTACATCGGTATTAATGACAAGTCGCCCCATAGATCGTTATCCCAATCTGTATGCAGATACGATTACGTGGTTGAAGAGGAAAAATCTTGAATACGACATTGTGTGGTGGTCTTATGATAAAGCAGATCGCATTGTGAATGAATTACCTCATACTTTATTTGCAGTCGATGATGATCCTGATTATGTAAGCAAATTGTCACAATCCGGTATTACTACATACTGGTTACAGCGAAGGGAGAAGATTAAATTACCTGACATTGATAACGAATGTTCTGCTCCAATAAAAATTATTAACAGTCTTTCAGATATTCAATTAGGAGAAAAATAATGTCCGACTACGCCGATGCAGGACACCGGCCTCATGGAATACATAAGGGTGAAGAACCTGATATTTCCATACCCTATGCCCCAGACGATATCAAAGTAACGTTGGATACATGGGGGCCTAAAGAGAATATATTTTCTACTCTCTATAATCAACTCCAATCTAATTGGGGAGACCATCCTTCACGTGTAGCAGATGATCAAGATTTATCTACGGAACAAATTAAATATGTTGAAACTTGTTTCGCTGGTAAAACTCTGCAACAAGCATTAGAATTAATTACCTTTGCGTTTACAGTCGATGGAATTACTCGTGCTTGCACCCATCAATTAGTTCGTACTCGAATCGGGGCTGCCGTGATGCAACACGGAGGTCGAGACAATGACTGGCGACACCGAAAATGGACGTTGCCAGAAACCATTCGACGAGCATGTGTTCGCACTCACGCCACAGGTAGCATTACGGAAGAAGATTTATCACCAGAAGAAAAACCGTGGAAAACCTGTGTCAGTGATTGGGAACCTTTAAAACGGCATATAGCCCACACCAGAAAACTGACATTAATGTCATCGCTTCGAGATCATTTAACCGAGGGACAAGATTTATATGCTGCTTTGGTAGATGCAGGAATTCCGTGGCAAGATGCGCGAAGAGTCCTTCCAATTGGAACACAAACCTATCTTCACATCTCTTATTCCTATCCTGCGTTACGGGGAGTACTGGCTAACCGTTTGGAACATGTCATGGACTGGGAAATCAATTGCGTTGCCCAGCTAATGCTTCGTGAAATTAAAATGAAATGTCCTCTTTTATTTTCTAAATATTTGGGGTCACACAGCGACCGCGCACAACGAGCCGTATTTTCTCAATTGGAATCATGGCCTCCAGATTTGAAATGGCCTGATACGACGAAACCTTCTGATCCGATTAAACGAACTCATCGACGTTTGCAGAATCCGTTTTGGGTGTTGTCTCCCTCCAGTATGGAAGGAAAAAAGATTCAATGGATACGAACTAATGGATATTACCCTGATGAATTAAAACCAAAGGTAGATGTCTAAAAAAGAGGTGATTTGGAATGTTGATCCATTATCTGATAGAATCTGGTGTCAAACTCATTTTACCCATGTAGATGAATGTGCGTGTCCAGATGATTTAGAAATAGAGGTCAAACCGTGGTTATGGCCTTATGGGGTAGAAGAAGAACGTGAATTGAATAGTGTACCTGGATCATTAATAACGGGACACAGTTCCCGAACTGTAAAAGGAGTAATGATGGCTGCTGTTGTAAGAAAACAAAGACCCGAAGGAGGAAAGAGTATTTCCAATAATCCAAAGCGATCATTGGAGGAATTTGAACTTCCGGTAAAAAAATCAAAACCCAAAACTTCAATTGGAGATTACATTATCCTTTTGTTTGGGGAAAAGAAAATCGGAAAAACCATGTTATCAGCCCAGTTCCCTGATGCCTATCACATTATGTGGGAACCAGGGGGAAAGGCATTAGAAATTTATCAATCAGAGTTTTCCGATTGGGGAAAATTTAAAAAGGCTATTACAAAACTTCGATCTGATGATCGATTCAATACTGTTGTTATCGATACTGTGGATTTGGCGTTTAAAGCAGCTGATGCTTATGCATGTTCCAAACTTGCTATCGATGATGCCGCAGATGAAGAATGGGGAAAAGGATGGCGAGCCATTCGACGAGAATTTGAACGTCAGATTCATCGATTAATTTCTGCTGGAAAAGGCATTATTTTTATTTCCCACGCTATGGAACGGGAAATAAAAACTCGCCGTGGTTCCAGCAGCCACCGTGTTGTCAGTACGATGCCTCGTCAGGCGGCAGAAATTATTGAAGGGTTGGTTGATATCTGGGCATGTTTCACCTATGACGGTGACAAACGAGTATTAGTCATTGGTGGGGATGAAGACGTATCGGCTGGTCATCGTCTGGATAATCGATTCCGGTGGAAAGGCGAATCAATTAAAAAGATTCCAATGGGATTGTCGGCAGAAGAAGGATACGAAAATTTTGTCGATGCTTTTGAAAATAACTTCAATCCCAATGGAGATAAAAAACCAGTAATTAAGAAAGGATTAAAGAGGCGATCATGAAGTTGCATCCCAAATATGCTGTCATGATTCCTTCGAAAGGAAGAGCGGATCGCATTGCAAAAGGATTTCGCAAGATGCCATTCCTTAATGCCTCGAATGTCTATGTTGGAATCGAACATCGAGAGATGGTTGAGTACAGATCGTTTTGTGAAGAACATCCTCTTGTTCATTATGTTTTCTACCATAATCCTGAAGGATCAGTTTCATTTGCACGACAGCAATTAAAATGTGAAGCGGAAATGAACCCTAATTATCAGCGATATGTTTTTACTGATGATAATGCTATTTTCACATACGATTCACTTATAATGCTTTTAAGGGCGCATAAAGCTTACAGGAAACCATGTGTCATGGCTGGCGCACATGCAACGTCTCCTCATTTTGATCGTAATAGACGTAAATTAATGGAAACCATAGGAGGGTATAAATCTTATCCACAACCTGGAATGATGTTTTATTGTGTAGCCCGATCTTTATGTGATGACTATGTTTTTCCCCATGATACATTTGGATTGGATGATCGCCATTTTTATCTATGGTTGATGGATCAGGGAGTACGAGATTTTCGTATTTGTCCTGACGCCCCGTTTACTAAATCACGATATCAAGAAGGAGGACAAGGTTCAATTGAAGAACGCATGATGAAATGCGGAAGAGCAATTGAGAAAATAGCACGAGACTATCCCAGATGGGCAGGTTCCACCGGAACCCTGCGTCTACCTTGGCAATCGATTTTCGACACATTGTCAGGGAAAACTCTTGATCGACTCGCTGGTGGGGCGATGCGATCTGAAACTAAACTATCTCAAACGGAGAATACTGATGGATAATGCATTAAAGAAAAAATTAAAGGTAGCACAAGATAACTGGCAATCGGCACGGGAACGGGCAAAAGAGAGTACAGGATTTACCGAAGTTCCTGATGGTCGATATCTTGCTAATTTGACAAATGCTGTAATCGGAGAATCACGATCCTCTGGTCGCCTCCAAATTCAATGGACATGGACAGTCAGTGATGGAGAATTTGAAGGTGATACAAAGTTAGATTTCGATGGATTAGAGACTGAAGATAATTTAGTTTTTCTCGGTCGAAAATTGTCTCGATTCGGATATGAATTGCCAGAGGATATTACCGCAATCGCAGACATTCTTGAAGAATTAATTGAAAAACGTCCGTTGGCTCGCATTCGATTGAAAACTAAAGGCGAATTCCAAAACGTCTATGTTGATAAATTGATGAAATCAGCCGATGCCGAAGAAGATGATAAAGTTCCATTCGATGATGAAGATTCTGAAGAAGAAGCTGATGATGGAACAGGCGATGAAGTCGAAGATTCTGACGAAGAATCTGACGATGATAGCGAAAGCGATGAACAACCAGTCGAAGTTGGAATGCGAGTTATTGCATCCACAAAAAAAGGTGACGCTGCTGGAGAAATCACCGAAGTCATCGAAGATGAAGGTAAAGTACGTGTTCGATTAGATGAAGGTCGAACCGTCAAAATCAGTGTCGAAAAGTTAGAAGCTGAACCTGTTCAGCAACCTCCGAAAAAAGCTCGTCAATCCTCAAAGAAACGTTCCTAAGGAACTTTAAATGGGTGGGGGGTGTTGCGGTATATCCCCCACCCTGTTTGTCGCTTAGAATGGGCGTCAGACGGTTATAGATTGTCTTTTATACGGGGGATCGCATATGGTGATCCATTCAATACGGCAAGGATATATAGCAACCCATGACTGATGATAAAAAATCTGATGAATTTACGGAAGACCACCTGAAAACATCCGCAGAAAAAGTCCAAAACGTTTTAACGGTTCTTGAAATGGAAATAAAAATTCAAGAAATTTCAGAGGGATTGATGTTAGCTGGATTGGCTCGATATATCGGATTAAAAATCAAGCAAGCCACCGTAGCGTTAGGCCCAGATGTAACACAAAAACATATAGATGGTTTTTGTCAAATTATAGCCCAACACGCTAAATATGAAGGTGAGGATAATGAACGTTGAAGATCAATTAATGCATAATGAGAAATTTTTTCAAAATTGTATAGATTTGATGAAACCGAAAGCAAAAGATTATGCTACGGATGGAGTAGTTTTTGTAGAGTTATTAAGACAAGCGCATGAGGTAAAAGTTTCGGGACAAACCGTTCTTTGGATTTTACTTAGAAAACATATCACAGCAATTCGAGAATTTTTAATTAATGAAAAAGTAGAATCTGAATCTATCGATTCTCGGTTGATGGATGTAGCGAATCAAATCGCATTAATTCATTTATTAATTAATAACTATAAAAATGTCTGTGTCGATATTGTTGATTATGTTTTGAGTAATGAAGAATGCGCTCAACCCAGCGTCGAAGGGTCTTGCATTATGCAGAAAAGAGAGGATAAATGTGACCGATGCGAATTCCTAAAATGGCTGACCGATCAACACGGAAACTTGGACTCACTGGAAACATCATCGCAGTCGACTCCGAAACAACTGGACTTTTCCCCTGGGTTGTCAGAAACGTAGAAATAAATTTTGGTACAGAACGAAAACCTGACGCTGAATATCGAGACGTTCATCCTGCTCGCGCATTTGCATGGTCATTCTGTGACACAGAAGGAAATACTGCTTATCTACGACATGAAGTAAATCCCGTTAATCGAGAAATTGTATACAACGAAAAGAATCATAAACTGATTCGACAATTCTGGGCAGATAAAACTATAACTAAAGTAGGCCACAATATCGGATTCGATGTTTTGATGGCTCGTATGGCAGGATATGAGATTCAAGGCCCTATCATCGATACCTTGGTGTTGGCTCATATTGTGTCAGCAGGTGCGGAGATAACCTATGCATTAAAACCGCTGTGCAAGAAATGGTTTAAGTTCGATGATAGTGATAAAAAAGATTTACAAAAATCCGTAGCATCAGGTCGCCGTGAAGCCAAGAAAAATCGTTGGGCATTCGGCAACCACACAATTGCAGGACGTACGCCAGCCGAAGCAGATTATTGGTTGGGGGATGAAGACCTGTGTAAGAAATATGCCATACAAGATGCTGAACGAACGATGTTACTGTATCATTTGCTGTGGCCGAAATTAATGGAGGATAAAGGATTACAAGATGTATTCAATCGTGAGATGAAATTATTTCACGTTGTTGCTCGAATGCAATCAAGAGGAATGCGTGTCTATAAACGTCGATTCAATCAGTTACGGAAATTCTATCTTGATTACATTGATGAGCAAAATGTAATCGCCAATCAAAATGGAGGAGAGGGAGTTAATTTAGGCAGCCCAATACAACTGTGTAAAATATTCTATGATGACCGGAAATTAACTCCCATGTATACGGAAAAAGGAAACTATTCTCTCCCAGGAACTCATTTAACGGAACTCGCCAAAACGGATAAATTGGCTGAAGCCGTACTGGAACTACGAACGGCAAAAGGCATGGTATCGTTAATTGATTCCTATGAACGATATTGGTTTGAGGAATCTCCTGACGTTTGGGTAGTCCGTCCTACGTGGAGACAATTAGCAGCCAAGACAGGACGATTATCCAGTTCTGATCCCAGTGTTATGAACGTAGCGGATGCAGAAACGGGATTACGGAAATCTCGAGTTCGTATGCGTCCACGAGAAGCCTTTGGCCCTCGGCCTGGGCATATATTATATTTTCCAGATTTTAAACAAATGGAGGTGTGGGTATTTGCATCATTGGCAAAAGAAAAATCTATGATGAAAGCTTTATTGTCGGGAAAAGATTATCACGGCGAAATTTCACGAAGCGTATTTGGAAAACGACCAGATTATCAAGAACAATTTGAATACTATAGAAAATGCGCCAAACTATTGATGTTTTGTAAATTGTATGGAGGGGGTGTTAAACGAATTGCAAAACTGTTATTTAGAGACAAACGGTTTTTAACTGAGGAAGATAAAAGACGATCACCGGAAGCCTTAGCGAAAGAGTTTCTGGATGACTATGAAAGCGAATTACCTGGTGTTCGGACATTCGCAGAAGAAATGACACGTAAAGCTGACCGTGACGGATTTATCAGAAATCCATTTGGACGCTTATACCATTTTGATGAAGGTCATGGTTATAAATCAGTAAATTATTTAATTCAAGGTACATCGGCAGAGATTATGAAAAATGCGATGATTGCTGTAGATAAAGAAATTTGTCAAAGAGACTGGCCTGGGATTCATATGATTTTAAGTGTTCACGATGAAATTGTGTTGGAGGTTCCTTATGGATATCATTCCATAGAATTAATGGATCAAATCGTAGACTGTATGCAACGGGACAGCGACATTTTAGAAATGCCGATCCCGTTCCCTATTGATATGGCTGTTTCATCGACTAGTTGGAGCGAAGAGACTAAAATAAATCTTTCATAGAAAGAGGATGACATGAAAAAACTGAGGGTCTTTGAAACCCACGGTGTCATCTTCAGCGGTACGCGAGGCGATGAACACTATGGGTTATGTCCCTTTACTGGAAAAGAGGAAAAATTCTATGTTAATGACCAAACTATGTTATGGGATTCAAAAACAGCAGGAGTAGGTGGAAACATTTCAAAGTTTTTACATTTAATTTCAAAGCAAAATGTCGATCAATTGACAGCCCTTATCAATCGTCGGCTGTCATCACATAGAAATTTACCGACCGAAGCTTTTAAATCATGGCACACAGGATGGGACGGACAACGCTATACTTGGCCGGTACGGGATATCAAAGGCGTTGTGCAAGATATCCGACACTATCGATTGAACAAATCGATGATGTCTACGGCTGGATGTGCGACTGGATTAATGGGAGCCGAATGGCTTTCCAAAAAACCTAAAGACCCTGTCTATCTATGCGAAGGCGAATGGGATGCCATTGCTCTTCGATGGTTAATCAAAAAACTTAATCGACCTGGTGTAGTTATTTGTGTTCCAGGAGTCGGGACATTTAAACAAGAATGGGTTCCTTGGTTTAATGGTCGGACGGTTCATGTACTGTATGATTCTGATGAAGCTGGAGAGAATGGGGACGTATTAATTCAGAAGAGATTAAATGGGGTTGCGAAAAAAATTACATATACCCACTGGCCCAGTTCAGTAGATCGAGGATTCGATGTTCGAGATTGGATTATCTACGGGGCGGTAGATCGAGATACTGCGACTGAATGTTTTGCTGCTTTAATAAAATTATTTGAAACCAAACCTCGGAAACGAATGCCTCCGGCATCGGGTGAAGATGATGCTCAAGAACAAGAGGAAGAACGACCATCCGAATGGAGCCGACCGCCAACGTTAGATGAATTACGTGAAGTATTTTATCGGTGGTTATTTTTAAATGATACTGATGCCATTGAAATTTTAATGGCAGTCCATTTATCCCAAACTATTGATGGGCCTCCAATCTGGATGTTTTTGGTTGCTCCTCCTGGTGGAGCGAAAACTGAAATAATTGGATCATTGTCTTTATGCGATCAAACCTACATGACCAGTAGTCTGACTCCCCATGCATTGATCTCGGGAGCGAATTATAAAAACATGCCTGATCCATCGTTGATTCCTCGTCTGGATGGTCGGGTGATGATTGTAAAAGATTTTACTTCAATTTTATCGATGCGCGATGCAGATAAAGATGAAATTTTTGGAATTCTTCGAGATGCCTATGATGGCAGATGTGGAAAGGTTTTTGGGACTGGTATTGAACGAAATTATAAAAGTCGATTTACCATAATGGCAGCGGTTACTCCACGAATTTATGATTTGTCCAGTCAACATCAAAGTTTAGGAGAACGATTTTTAAAATTTTCATCGGGACATAATCTTAATCATGTCAGTGAGCGAGACATTATTCGACGAGCGATTGATAACATTAATCGTGAAACAAGAATGAAATGGGAATTGGCTGATGTAGTGCGGTCGTTTATGAATGAGCGTTTGGAGTGGATAAAAACTCTAAATTTAGAAACCCATCCTTCGATTGATAATGATTTTAAAGAAAGATTAATTTATCTCGGGATGTTCGGCGCACGTTTACGGGGAACCGTTTCTCGTGATACTTATCGCCACGATATTATGATCAGTCGACCCAGTGCTGAAGTGGGATCACGTTTGGGAATCCAATTAGCTAAATTCGTTAAAGCACTAGCGTTGGTACATGGGAAAAAGAAATGTGGGTCTGTTCAATATCGAATTGTAAAGAAAATAGTATTGGATACTGTTCCTCAACGAATTGAAGATATGATACGAACGTTGGTAATCAGTTGTCCAAAACCAGATGATGCTATTACTACTCAAGAATTAGCTCGCATTACTCGTTATCCTCTTGCAACGGTCTCGCGGTTGTTGCAAGATTTACATGTACTGGATGCGGTAACACGGTCTGGTTCTTCGTATCGTCATTTTTGGAGACTATCGCCTTACATTAAAGAGTGTATTAAGAAATCAGGACTGTATGAAAGTAGTGAAGAATTGAAACGTCCTGCACGAATGTTTGTGAAAATAAAAAAGAAAGAGAATTAAATGGGAATAGGTATTGGGACATTAAAATCGAAAGTTGCGTCTTGGGTTATTACCCGAGGTTTGTCAGATGTATTGAAACAAACAGAAATAGATAAGCAAAATCGGAAACGGATCATCAACGCAGTGAAGGATGTTATGAAAGGAAAAAAAATCATAAAAAATGAACCTGTCCTTCTGGGAGGTATTATTACTGTCGTTGTCGCGTTGTCAGGATCGTACGGGTTGGAACTCACGACAGAGGAATTGGGAATTACGATAAGCACCATTATCGCAGTTGTAACTTTTCTTCAACGTAAATTCGTTTCACCAATCCATAAAGGAGAATAAGATGGGATTTTTACAAATCGGAATGAAATTATTACCCTACATTGTTGAGGCCGTGAATTGGGTAGAAAAATTCATCAATAGGAAGGGTCAAGCAAAACAAGATGCAGCCATCCAAATGGTTTTATCGATGCTTGGAATTGCTGAATCTGCTAAGGATAAAGACTTGCTAAATGATTCGGATGTTGAGACAGCGACCAGAAAAGTCATTGATGCGGTGGTTGCTCTGCAAAATGTGATTTCCAAGAAAACCGAATAACAAAATACATCCCAGATGGGGGGGTATGGCATGGATGGCGGTTGCCCTTCCCCCCCCCTTAAGGGTCGTTCTAAGCGATTTTCATCCATAACCCCATATATGACCCCCAAACGGCCTATTTATGGGTCTGTAATACCCGCTTAGGGCGTTTTCGTTGGTCGTATCCGCGTAATCACCCACGTTCAAACGCCTTAGGTCGCTTTACCACCACGATCCGACCCATAATCCTACTGCCGTACCGCATGAAGCCCCCAATGCGTAGGCCATCATGGCAGCAATGCTGTTATCGCGGTTTGCTGACCGAGTGTTCAACCACCAGATCACGGATATCGTTCCCCCTACGACGATGGCAGTGGATCGTCCATCGGCGATTAATCGAGTATTAAAGCTGATCAACGAAACGATTAATGCCCCACGTATCCAGATATCAAACAGACTTGCGATAGAGGTAGTGGTGTCGCCAGACAAGGTAAGCCCAAGCCGCCAGTTTGAGCAAATCATCAGGATTACGTTTTTGCATGAAACGAATGGCTTTATAAATAATCTCTCCAATACCATGTCCATGATCTCCAGTAGTTTTGTGGATAAATTCGTAAACAAGATTGTACCCATCAGGCCCAGTAGAATTATAGCCCTTATCATAAGCAGTAGGCCCCATTAATTCTTCTACCTGGACACAAAAAGATTTAAACGTCACCGCTTCTGGGACGCCCTCGTTTACGTCGTTGTCGATATTCTTCATAAAATAATTGCACCTCGTCATCGGTTAAAGTTTTTCGTAACATGGACGTAGTACGTCGAACAGATCGTTCTGATCGGTCGGGATACATTCGATGCAGCAATTCGTGAATAAGAGTATCTACAACTGGATGGACGGGATTGACTGTAATCTGTGTACCGTCACACATCCCATCGATGTAAGAATCTTTTGAAGACAGAAAAGCTTCAGTTACAGAACCCGATCCCAATTCTGCCCAGATTCGTAACCACAGCCGTTTATTACTTGCGCCAAGGTCCTGTTTCCGCGTCATACCATCTGAATCCTACAGAATTTAAATCTGTTATGCCATTATATTGATCAAACCACACATATCCTCTTCTTTGAGGCCTTCCCCCAATTCGAGCTCCTGTCATATAGGCTTGGGTCTGACATAAACATC
>Ga0209757_10000232_pt1 | contig 13693 bp, 12 predicted proteins | sample ETNvirome_6_1000_FD_185472 | JGI IMG/M metagenome (GOLD analysis project Ga0209757, IMG submission 185472) | Marine viral communities from the Pacific Ocean - ETNP_6_1000 (SPAdes) (version 2) | ecosystem: Environmental > Aquatic > Marine > Oceanic | place: Pacific Ocean | collected 2013-06-19 | reverse complement strand
CTGTTATCTTATAAGTTCCCTTTGGTACATTTACGCAGGCACTAGCAGAATAGTCCAAGGCCGCTTGTATAGCTGCTGTATCATCCACTACCCCGTCACCAACAGCTCCAAACTGCTTGACATTAGCTACAGTCCCAACCCTCAACACTAAAGCTAAACTAGCAACACCCGTACAAGCCACAATATTATAAGTATTAGCTGTAACGCTTGAAGCTAACACAATGTCCCACATAGCACCGCCACCATTACCCGTGGTACGCTCTTTAAGGTTTACGCTATCACCTGCTAGTATTTTAGTGCTAGCTTTAGCTTCTGCTAGTGTAGCGAAGTTGTGCACGAACTCTCTGCGGATACCACTATCTATCCCTTCACCAGTACCAGTACGTTTGGTTAACGTAACTATTGTCCCTGCTGGGTATGATTCAAGTAAGGTTATAGAGGTTTCAGTTGCAGCAGGCACATCCATATCGTTACTGTTCAAACGCCTACTATCTACACCCACGCCATTAATGTGGAACTCTGCTAATGTAGTAGTGTACTCTGTGAATGTAACTACTGTCTGTCCATCAGTGAGTGTCTTTGACTCTGACACTGAGGGTATGGTTATTAGGCCGTCTTCTGTGATACCTAGCACATCACCTAGGCGCACTGCATCCGTTAGGTCGGTTGGTTTACCTAGATTGTTAATTTGGTAACTATTCATGTTGATGTTGCCGGCGCCGATAGCCGCGTTCACGTATTCTAAGCGCCCAGTAGAATCAAAACCTAAAACCTTGCCGCTTCGGGTCGCTATGTCGGCTAGCTCAGTATTGCTGGAATTTAAAGCAGTATCATCAATTGGCGCTCTTATTGATAGCTCCGCCGTTCCGTTAATTTGCTGTTGAGCCGCCCATAAGCGATCGAAGTCATCATTAACTTCAGCAGCTAAAAAGTCACCGTTCTGCTGGTAATCGGTTAAACGCTCTAGGTTCATATTTCTATAAAGCGTCATAATATCGCCAGAAGTCGCGCCAGTTGCTAGCGTTACATTTCCACCAGCATCAACACCAACACCAGAAACGGTATAGTGAGTACCTTCTGTTAATAGTGCGCCGTTTTGCTCTACAGCAATATCGTCCTTGCTGAACACTTCAAACGTATATGGAAATATAGTTTGCGCTGCTGTAGCTGTGTATTGATTGCGTGTTCCGTTGTCTGAGATGCTCATTTATTGTAAACCTTTTTCAATTTTATCGAAAAGTTGTCGTAGTAGTGTTAAGTTTTGATAGGGTAGTAAGCGCCTTAAAGCTCTCGTATCTGCTTGCTTCCATTCGTTATCATCCGACCCTGCTGCAGCAACCCTTAGCGTTGTGTCTAATAGGCTGCCGAATGTTGGCCCGAGGAAAGCCTCATTATTACTTCTTGAAGCAAACCTCGCTGCCGGTTGCTTTACACCAAGCAGCGGCCTCAGTCCGTAATTGCTGTTAGAGATTTTTTCTACTGTGTTATTCATCTCCATTATAACACCTAATGACCCGCTTCTATCAATCCCCTCTATAGTTAGCTCTAATGGGTCGTCTGTAATGTCTCGTCCTGCATCCCATTGTTTAAATGCGTAACTCATCATGCCTATTGCTGTGATCATTAAAGTGCCACCAATGTAATTGTGATCTTGACCTTGTAGGCCGGCTATCAACATTCTTTGAGTTGATGAAAACATAAAGCTTCTAAACTGCATTACAGTTTTACCCATCTCGCGCGACATAAATAGCGGTTTCTCTTGGCCTGGAACAACAATAACGCGATCTGATTCTTTCCGCATTGCTGCGCCCCAGATTTTTTCTAACTCTGGACTATCCCAGTTTTTAGCGCCTGTGATCCAAGTGTCACCATCTTTACGTCCATGCTTTTGAACTTGCTCCCACATGTTCATTGCATCAGCATCAGAGATACCTAGTCTTTTTAGTCTTTTGTCAATCTTACCCTTTGATAACCCATCAAAAATAGATGATTGCATCGTTACAGCGTGGAGCTGCTTCATTCCGGTAGTCCATTGATCCATTAAGTTTATGCGCCCAAAACCTTCTGCCGCGCTTCTTAAGCCTCGCTCAAATGCTGTGCCGCCTTGAGTGTAGTCGGCAACATCAGCCATAATCTGACCTCTACCACCAAGCATGTACTCCGCCGTTGCTCCGTATGCTCTAGCTTCTTTTGAAGCAACCTTGAAGCCTTGCAAGTTTTTAATTAGCGGCTTTAATCCGTATTTAAAAGTATTTGAGAAGCCCTCTGCCATAAAAGTTCTAGCTACATCCGGCACACTAGAGGCAACCACGCCACCCATAAAACGAAGGTAATTTAAGTCTCTAGCTGATCTCATAGCTCTTACAAAAACACTATCATGATCAGGTTGCTCATAAATACCTCTAATCCTATCTCTCATTCCAGCTATATCTCGAACATCCTTTTCCATAGCCTTAGTTATAGCTTGCTTTTCTTTGAGTGTTTTTGCTTCTTCCAGTTTTGCTGTCCAACCAGACTGAATGTCTTTTATTTGTGATTTCATCTCAACATCACCAAACCGCCTATGAAGCTCAATGTCTGGCGTTACCTGTCTAAGGTATCTTGCCGCCACTCTTTCTATGTCATTTTCTAAGAAATCTTCGATTAAGCGATCTGGAATATTGAACACCCTAGATTTTAGCGGCCCCTTTAAGCTTGTTGAAGCAACGCCTTTTGTTGACCCTTCGCCTATTTTCCAGTCGTAAGGCATCATCCCGTCAGGCGTACCCATTATCCGCATAGCTATCTGCTTTGCCACATCTTCAAAGTCATCAGACTCTAAATCTAAACCTTGTTTAAATTTAGCTTTTTTTACTATCGCTTCTAGCTCTGCCTTTCTTGCACCTTTAGCTGCCTTCAACTCAATCTCTGCTGCCCTTCCTTTTTCAAAAAGCACTAGGTTCTGTTCCTCTAACCACTTACTTGTAGTGCTAATGAATGAATCAAGACCAGCGGATAGCTTTTCTTTATTCCATATTCGGTTTTGATAGTTTGCCGCTGTAGTCACTCCAACATCTTCACCTAATACGCCGGAGTCTATGCCTTCATCTCTTAAAGGTTTGTATAGATGTTGCTCCCAAGCGTCTGCGGCCGCCTTTACCTCTGGCGCTGCTGTGGTTGATGGATTTCTGTGTTCAATAGCCACTAATTCAGCAAATTCTTTCCTGCTTATACCGTTTCTATTTGCAAGCCTTTTTATACCTGTGCCACCACCTAGCCTGGTTTGATAGGCTTTGTATTGCTCTAAATGGATTTCATTAGCTGCTATATATTTTCCATCATGTATCTTAATCAATGATTCTACCGCTGTCCCTGCCGCCCCATCCATTTCATAAGGATTTTCTATTAGCTCATTTGATAGAGCTCTAGTCTCTGGCATGTCACTGGTTAAGGTTCTTGTAGCTGGATCAAAGGCAAGCCTCTTAGCTATTACTTTGACTTTTTTACCTTTTATCTCGATGTCTTGCGAAACCTTTGCAGCTCCAACAGAATCCCCACCAGACCTAAAAATAGACTCCTTATCCATTGACTCTGTAACTTCATTTAAAACTTTTTTATCTACCCCGCGACCAGCCAGACCCTCAATGCCGCCACCAAGCACGCCACCTAACAGAAAAGCCGCGCTAACATTAACAGCAGACTCTCCATAAGTTCGCTCGATCTGTGTATGGTGAAGCATTGCCTCTGTTGCCGCTGTAGATCCTGAAGCTACGCTACCTGTAACCATTCCTGATTTTAATATAGAACTGCCGCCCCTATAGGTTTTGTAAGCTGTGCCGCCTACAGGGATAAGGTTTATAGGGTCTAACACGCCAGCACCAAACCCTAGCAAAAATGATGTTGCTCCACCTTCCGCTATAGTTCTGCGATCCTTTCTCTCTCTTTCGGATTGACGCCGTACTGCGTCCACTTCATCAATGTTATTCGCAAGCATAGCGTTACTAACAAATTCAGGATCAAGTTTTTCACTGTCTGTTAATTCAGTCCACGGGTTGAAATCTAAGCTTGTACCGTACCTTGGTAAACCTTCTTCACGACTAAAGAGCGACCCTAATGTATTTTCTGTTCGCCATGCTGCTGCCGCTATTTCTGTGAATGTTGGATCTAAGTCTACGCCAGCTTTAGTTAGCACTGAACGCTCTAAAGCTTGTTGATCGTCGTCATCAATTAACGGCATTAATTAAACCCTTTAAATTTAAATAAAACTTCTTCTTCTGTTTTTGGTGCAACTCTACCCTCAAACATTGCTCTTGCTTTTTCTAAGCTTATATCTAACTGCTTCCCCTTAAATTCTGAATCATCAGGCTGATATCTTCTATCTAAAACATGAAACTCACCATTATTATCAAGTATAGTTATTCTGTAAGTAGGCGCACCCCTAGCCGCCTCTGTTGAGGTTCTTTTGTCAGACATCAAGAATAAGTTTTCTTTGTTGAAATCTATTTTTTCAAAACCTTCAAAAAACCTCCTATCTCTAATATCTCTTGCTAGCTGCTCTCGCATAACGCTTGGCGGTGAGTCGTAATATAGTTCTGGCGGGTGCTTCATAAACCCAAAATCAGACTGCTTCCAGTTTCTATCTATTGTTCTGGTGGCGTAATCCCTAGCCGCATCCTCGTCACCATTAGATTTGTAGTAAGCTTCGAAAAGGTGTTTAAATTCTTCTGTCACTTTGGATGTGTTCACGTTATCCATGGTATCAAACTCATCTGTCACCCACTCTCTATAATCATCGCTCCAATCATTGTCTTTTATTTCTTGAGTTCTAGTTTCTATTTGCTGTTTGTTCCTTGGATCTGTTATAGCAAAAGCTCTTTCCACCGCTTCGGTACCATCGAGATTTTTAGATAAGTTTACAACAAGTTCAGCAAAAGCTCTTTGCCAGGGCTTAACTACCTGATCTGCCATTCCAGGTATCTTTTCTAACCTGCCTAACGTATCAGCGGCATCTTTTACTAGCTGAGGATCGCCACTTAGCAAGCTGTTTGAAATATCTTCTTTTATACCTTTAGGTACAAACTTAAGAGTAGCTATAAATTCAGCTTGAGCCGCCGATTTAACCTTGTGAGACGCACCAACTATTCTTGGCTCAACTACATCTTGCCAGTAATCATCACCCTTCTTTTTGTCTACGACTATCTCAGGATGAGTGTCTGTTAGCTTTTTCTGTATATCTGAGTAATCGACCTGCTTTTTTTGCTCCCTCAGTAGTGCTGAATACTCCCTCTCAACACTTCTTATCTTACCTTCAACCTCTCTAAGTACAGCATCTTTTTGGTCTGCATTTAAATCGGCCAGCTCTTTGCCGCGCATACTTTTCAATAAAGTATAACCCTTCTCTATTTTTTGTTCGTGTGTGAAACCCTCATCAAAGACTATGTCGTCAATTTGGCTTAGTGAACTCTGCTTTGTTATTGATTCTCTTATACCCTCAATAAGCTGGCCAGCCTTGGACGGGTTAATTGTTCCAGCCTCAACCATCCCTGCTAACTCACCTTGACCAAGCAATAAAAGCTCGTCAACCCGCTCTTGGTTACCAGCTCTCGCAGCGTTACTTATCTCATCAGTTATAGATTCAACTCTCTCGAGGCTTACTGCTCGGTCTTTTGCTTGCTTATCATTAAAGAAGTTTTTATTGATTTGTGACAATCTAGATGACACGCTCTTATCAAAGTCCAGGCTTACAATGCCTGCTATTTCATCAGGCATACCTTTAAGCATACCGGCTCGACTTGCTGCAACTGCATTTTTAAAACCTTCTGGATCAAGGCTGTGCTGTTCCTCAAGCCTATCTAATTCAGCCTTGTTATCTATCCCTATTTGCGCTCTATGCGCTACTATCGCGGATTTATTGAAAGACTGGCCAAATATACTAAAATCATCTTTTTCTTCTGGTGCAATTACCTTACCTTCTTCATCACGCTTAACTGATAGTGCGCCAGCTATGCGCCCCTCTTTCTCTCTGCGCTTCGCTCCCTCTTGAAAGGCAATGTCACCCGCTTGCTCAAATAAGCCTGATATAGCTTGCGAGCGAGCGCCAGCGGTAGGATCTACACCGGTAGGTCGTAAAGCGGAAAACATACTTATCTTTTGTTGTCTTGGCATTGCTTATCCTAATTGCGCGGCTTTAGTGCCAGTTGTTAACAATGTTGACGCTGCTTGACGTTTGCCTTGAGCCGCTACATTCCTAGCTTGTCGTCTTAATTGCGACTGCTTTAGTCTTGCGCTCAACCCTTCTATACCTTCGCTAATAGATGCTTGTTTGGCGCTTTCTAACGCTATCGAGGACGGAGTCCCTTCGCCAGCAATGCCTGATGTAGCTTGACCGACTACGTTAGCAGCTAACACCTTGTTAAGTTGCTGTCTACGTTGTAGCTCTCGACCTTCTGCGGATATTTTTTCTTCTTCTGCTTGACGCTCTAGCTCGTACTGTTGAGCTTTTGCGGCATCCATCTGGCCCTTTGCTGAAATTACGCCGGTAACAACTACGGCGGTAACTAACCACATATTAATCTCCCGTGATTATTGGCTATTTTTAAGCCTTCATCCTCTATAATATCTTTTTGTATTTCCGCAATATCTGTCTTATCTGTCGGATGAAAACCAGTAATTATGGTATCTTCAATAGCGTGAATAGCCCTCTTTGCACCTATCTTTGATATACCAGTGTAGGGAGCTGAAAATATTTGCTCTCTGTCACCGTCTTTAATAACACATCGACCCTTACTTATAGTTATAAAAAATTCAGTCTTATGTTTTGCGCCAACTAAACAAACGCCTTTAGGGATAAACATCTCTCTCGCATAAACGCCATTACAGAACGTGTGGACTGTTTTGCATTCTGCTTGAGGCATTTCCAGCATTGCTGCTTGTAGTTCCTCTATCACGATGATTCGACCTCGTATTCTATAGCTAAAATGGTTACTGGTGTAGGGTCTTCTGCTGTAAAAACTGGCATTTCATCGACACCCCAACCTAAGACGCCTAGTATATCATCTATAACGCCTGTAGTAATCTGAGGAAAGCTATCCAAAGGGCTTGATGTTGACTCATCAAAGAATCTAACAGGTAAGGGAATTCTGTCAACCATAAGCCCGCTAGCATCTTTAATCCTCATATTCATTCTGACTATCTTTTTGCGGCGCATAGAGTTTTGGCCGCTACCTATATTCGTGTTAATAGGCATAGTCTTCAGTGTTGGAATATAGCTTAATCCGACCTGAATTTTAGCATACTTCGTTTCTGATGATGATAGTGTAATTTTTCCGCTTGAAACAACTCTATCCTCTAAGGCTATAACGCTTAGTGCGTTTGATGGATCAATAGCTGACACTTTAACTGTTGCACCTTCCAGATGTTCTAGACCTACAATCTCTGTTAATGGCGCTACATTAGCGATAGTCAGTCCGTTATCTACATAGTGATCGAAATCCCATCTTTCAATGAAATTGGACTCAACACCATCAATTGTTCTTTTATTAATCATGTAAAGCTCGTCATCAACCACAGACACATCATCAATAAACCCGCTTGTTGTCCACTCTGTGAAGCCGTTTATATCTTGACTTCTTAACGTATTCAATACTGTTGCGCTACCGTCATTATTAACTATAAATACCCAGTTCGCGCTATCTGACGAAGTGCCGCCAAGGATTGCTATGTCTTGAGGTGTTTTGATTAGCTCAGGGCTTAATACGCTAGCATCTCTTGATGTGTATGCGTCCTCTTGGAAAGAAAACACATATTCTTTTATGCTTTTACCGTTTCTGTCTGCAAATATAGTTGCGCCGTCAATCTCTTTAGCTTCCATATTCAATGAGCCATGACTTGTTTGAGGCGTGATAGTAAAGGTTGTTGGCGTAACAGGGCTTACATTAACTGTAAACTCTGATCCATCTGTAAATATTTGAAGGTTTCGCCCTGGGAATACATCAACAATATTGTTTAGTTTTCGGCTAGATATTGTAGTGAATATCGCGTCATCGTCATCTCCCTCATCAATATCAAAGTTAAAAGCTGAACCGGACTTACTTAAGAATACACTCTGAGGTTTTGATTTTGTACCACCAAACACTAACCGTCCTTCATAAAAACAACCCGTTTTTGGATAACCTCTAGTTGAGCCCCAGACATCCTCTTTGCGTGGAACGCCTGTTGTTGTATGGGTAAATGCTATTGATTTAGATGCTGTTCCGCTTGTTGGAAATGCGCTAAACAGTTCAAAGGCTTTTGCTGATTCATCTGCAACTGTGATCGTATATTGTAACGCGCCAGTTCTAGCAACAGATACGCCAGTTTCGCCGAAATTAGGCATGTCTTGTAAGTTCTTTCTGATATTCTCTGCTGTTGAGCTTTGCTCGTCGGCTGTAGCATCACCAGCAAAGGTTATATTTTTGCTAAATATTCCCTCTACGTCGATCTGAAATGTATCGCCAGCAACAAAAGCGGTAAAGGTTAATACTTGAACATCACTTGTAGGTGTTGGGCTTAATGTATCATTATAATCAAATTGAGGTATATTAGTGAATGGCGCACTATCTATAGACCAATCTGTATCAGTGCCAAGATTGATCACTCTTTTAACCTCGTTATCCTCTTGAATTAACAGCATAACCGATTCCGACTGGATGTCTCTAACAGCTTTAACCATACCGGTTGTGTATGGCACTTTAATATCAGCTACATGTGCATTAGTGTTTTTTCTGAATATACGCAAATTACCATCAGTGAAGCTAAATAAATAATGCCTGTCCGACTCTATACTAAAATCTTTTAGCTTTACCTCTGATAGTGTTGAGGTTAATTCCCATAGATTAAAGTCTGACAAGTTAACCCTATTAGTACCTAAATCAGTTGAGCCAATGCGAGCTAGACGCCAATATCTTGCGCTAGTTTTTACAGCTAATCTAAAGTCTTGAGAATTGGTTCCGATTAAAGGGACTGTGGCTCTCGTTGTATAAGTAATATCATCAGTTGATGACTGAACAACAAACTCTGAGCTTGTAGTGCTTGTTAAAAAAATACCCCTAACGTCCACAACTTCAATATAAGTAGCTGTGCCTAAATCTTGTTTAGCAACGACATAGGGGTCAAGCGTGGATATATTCGTAGTCGTTACGGTCGCTGTTGTGTCATCTTCATCACTAATGTTTGCACCTGTGCCGCCGTTAGGCATGGTGTTGGTAGTGGTGTTTCTGGATAATATAGGTAAAGCTTTCTGGATAAATTCAGTTCCGGGCCTGCGTCTAATACCGCCTTGAGGCATTAAAACCCAATCACGGCCAATCTCTAACCCTTGGTAATACTGATCTATATCAGTCCGACCCTTTAATAATGGAGATAAAACCCCTGAAGTAAAAGCGTTCTGAATGAATCTTGATTTAGCCATTTAGCGAGCCACCAAATGAATATCTGCGGTCGAGGTTGCACCCTCCACACCTAAAACAATAGCTCGGGCTCCTACGGAGTTGCAGCCCCCCGTATTTGATAAAAAATTGAAGTCAAACGCCATTAGAATCTCACATTAATAAAAGGCTTGTTAACGATAGGTGTTTGTGGGTGCTGCATAGAATCTGTAGCTCTCGCCATTCTTGAAGCATTTAGGTACTCTTGCGCCATCCTATCCGCTGAGGCCGCGCTATCCCTTATAGATGAAGCAAAATCCCTGGCTAGGGCGTATTCGATCATCTTAGAGAAATAAACAGGCCATTCCGATTCGCTTACATTACTTATATAATCGCAATATAAAGCCTCTGATAAGTTTGTATAAACTTTGCTGCCGTATATTTGGTAGCCAACATTAGGATTAATCTTAATTAGCGTAAGCAAATCCGCTGGTAGTTGATAGGCGTTCTGCCAGTCGTCTAAAGGTGTTTCTGTTAATAAAGCTAATTGAGCCTTGCGTCTAGCAAACCCCCATCTATGCTTTGTTAATTCGTTTTGGACTATATTGTCATATAGGTTGGCAGCTACTTTTTGAGCGCGGGAATTACCCACCAAACTATTTAAGGGTTCATCGCCAATTAAAATTAGGGCGTTAGAAACTAGATCTAATTTACTAGCCATGAGTCAACCTGTATGAAAGAAAAGAAAGAGGGCCGAAGCCCCCTTGTTAGTCAGTGTCGGTTTCCGCGATCGCTGTGCCGTCAGAAACATCAACAACGCCAGCCGCGTTAGTTAAAACGACACACCAATTAGTTGTTGGAGTAGCAGTATCAGTAACTAAAATGACATCTCTAATCCCTAACTCTGCTGATGCGTCATTAAAATAAGCTGTAGTATTTACTGTTGCTATTGCATCAGTGCTTGCGTATGACCAGATTGAAGGTGCTGAACCTGTACCCGAACCAATGCGCGTTAAACCATCTCTTGAAAAAGCCATGATAACCCCCTAAGCCGTTTGGTCGTATTGAACTTTAACATAACCGCCAGTGTCACGAACCACGGCCCCCGCTTTTAGCATACCATTAGATAACCAAGCTGTACGCTCAGGAACCCAATCAACACTAGTTTTGTTCTCGAAACCTTGAGCCATACCAATTGCACCTTTATGGTATGCGTATGAATCAACGATATCGGACGCAACCGTCAAGCCACCTTCGTCGCGTGTTTCGATAAAGTTAAAAGTGAAGCCCATAAATGACTTAATATCACCGTTAACTAAAGCCTTGATGTTAGCGTAATCCGCGTTAGTTGCTGTGCTGTCGTTTAATAGACCGCTTAGACCTAAAGCAGAACCAACAAAGAACAACTCACCGTCACCCACGCCCTGGTCTTTTAGAGCGACCTTAGCTGAGATTAGGTTAGCAACCTTCAAGTTGGTAGCAACTGTAATATCACTTGCGTCTGGTGTGCCTGCGTCCATCGCATCAATGATGATTTGATCTGAACGACGACCCAAAGCGCCAGCGATAGCCTCTGCTAATTCTTGCTTTTCGTCAAAGTTAACTTCTGCTTGATCGAAAATATCCGTATATTCTGGAGCATTCCAATTGGCTAAAGTTGCAGTTGCTAGACTATGTGATACATCCATAGGTGTAACTAAGTCTGATGTTGATTTCTGGTTAGCTAGACCTTTGCCTAACTTACGGAATTTATATGTATCAGCTACAACATTGTTTCGAATGGTAACAGAGGGCTTTAACACACCCTTGCCTTGGTAGGCTTGCTTTACCATTGAATCAAATTCTGTGACTGCTACACTAGATAGAGTCTTACTCATTTTGATTACCTCAAAAATAGAATTGAATTAAATATTTCTTTGAGGATTTAGTATTTGATTGTCCCGCCTAAAGCGAGGTCTGTACTAAAACCTTTAAAACTTTAAACGGGCTTCGGTAGGAAGTTGTCCGATTGGCTAAATTATAGCTATTCTGACTATTTGTTGCAAGTATTAACCAAATTGTTGAATATTTGGCTTGTCACCGCCGTACTCTTTCATCATTCGCTGAATTTTTAGTTCGTGATCACGGTCAATAGAGCGCAACCAGTTGCCATTTTCATCCTTGCGTTGCATCTCTACCTCAATGTCTCTCCAGGTAATGCCAGTCGGATTTTCACCGCCATCAATCGGTAGCTTTTTAGGTGAGAAGGCCTTGATTAAACTCTCAGCCAGCAATACGCCATCAGCGGTTGTGATCATATCTTTGAGCTCATCATACTTATCGCCAGCTTTAAATTTAAGCGCGCTTTCAACCGCTTTAATGCGCTGCCCTGCATTATCGCCTAGTTTAGCTAGCTCTGCCTCTTGACTGATTTCCTGTGCAACATTGGTTTGAGCTGAAAGCAATTCAAAGCCTTTTGCAAACCCTTCTTGATTCATACCCATGCTTGTAGCTAGCTCGATATATTCAGCCGCTAAAGCATCATCCTTATCAAATCCTTCTGGCAGCGTATACCCATCTTTCGGTGCGCCAGTGAAAGACCCAAACTTCTTTTGTAGCTCACCATAGGCTCTAGCTTGTTCGTTTACGTTCTTAAAGTGATCTGATTGATACCAGTCTGGTGTATCACCTACACCCTTAACACCATCAGATTGAAACCACTCGCCTTCTGTTAGCTCTGGCGCAGACTCATCTAATAGACTCTCTGGCGCGCTCTCTTGAACCTCTGGCGCTTCGTTTGCTTCTTCACTCATCTTACTTTCTCCACGGTAGTTTTATGATTTGCTTATCTTTTTGTAACGGTTGGAACGTCATCAATGTGTTTGTTATTTCTTTTTTGATGTTGATTAAACTTAAATCGTTGATACTAACCCACTCAACCTGATTGTTGCCTCGATAACACCTAAACGCCTTAAATTTGTGAACATAGGCGAATCTATCAAAGTCATACTGATTAGCGATAGAAGCTAACCATTCAGCCTTCAAACCTATATTATCAAAGAACACTTGATCAGCTTTAGTTATATTAACCTCAAAAGATGCTTTAGGTTCTTGCTCAACCTCATCAGTCTTACTAAGCTCTTTGTGTTTTTTAATTATCGTTTCTTCTTTCATGTTCATGGCTTGTTTAACGCCAGACTCTTTAAGCTCTGCCCGCATTTGCTCGACATTAACTATATGCTCCACTAGATCACCTCTGCTTTTGTTATTAGACTGATTATTGTATTAATCACACCCTTCTCGCCGTTCTTGTAAGCTGCAACGTAATTCACGTTAACAGCATCAAGAGGTGTATTATTAGTAATAATGAAACGGTTAGTCAAATCACCAATCACCCTCTTACCATCATCTGACGCAAAACAGCGAGCATAAGCCTTAGCTATGTCTGACTCAGCTTGCTTTCTTGCTGCTGCGGCCTTTTCTGCTTTTAACTTGGATTCAGGTGATAGCGAATCTTCTATATCTTGCCAGCTCATTAAGCCCCCTGTGGTGGTTGACCTTGAGTCATCCCTTGTTGTGCAGCCTCTGCACCCGCCTGGATTACTTGAGCTTTCTCGTTCGATGTTCTAACTAGCTCTTGTGGCATGCCTGTTTTTTCTGCTGCCCAGGTTCCAAAGTCCTCAAGCTTGTAGGCCATTTTAGCTTGATCTGGCCCTGCTGTTTCAAGCGTAAACGCAACCGCTTGTTGTACTGAGAGTAAATCTTCTGCATCTTGCGCCCTCGCTAGCGGTGAAGTGAACTTGATATTTACCTCGCGACCACCGATAACAATCGGCTGAACTATGCCTCGGCTCTTTAGGATGAAGTGTACGCGCTTTAGTATTGGAATTAGTGCCTCTGTTTGCAATCGACCAAATGCAGACCCTATCCTCTTAGCTAACTCTCTAGCCTCAATAGCAAATTGAGTTGCTGAAACTACCGCATCGCTTGGCTCTCTAACATCACTGAATAAAGCTCGTTTAATAGAGGTTTGTAGTTCATTGATTTCAAATAGACTTAGCTCAAGATTAGCACCTGTGTCCAGTCTAGCTAATGAAGGGTTAGATGTGTTATTGGAGCCTACCGGAATAACTACACCTGGCGCTATAGTGATATTGTAAGGATTGCTCACACCGTCATCGGTTGCAGTCCATATACCACTTAGATCAATAGCCGACTTAGTTAATGCAAATTCTTTCGCCTTGTTGAGTGATTTAACATCAGGTAACACATCCAAACAAGGCCCGCGACCTCTGATTTCACCAGCCGTTTTAGAATATCTGGATGTAACC
>Ga0209757_10000231_pt1 | contig 13708 bp, 19 predicted proteins | sample ETNvirome_6_1000_FD_185472 | JGI IMG/M metagenome (GOLD analysis project Ga0209757, IMG submission 185472) | Marine viral communities from the Pacific Ocean - ETNP_6_1000 (SPAdes) (version 2) | ecosystem: Environmental > Aquatic > Marine > Oceanic | place: Pacific Ocean | collected 2013-06-19 | reverse complement strand
TTCCCCTGCTCTTGATGAAGCTAGCGGACACTTTACGGTGACAGATCAGCTTACTGGTTTAGATAAAATATATTTAGAAAACCCTGGAAGGTCAGTTATGGATGGAGACTCTCTATCAAAACGTGGACAAGACTTTGGTAGAGAAGCTGGTGTTGATTACACCAATCCTGACCCTGACATTCAGAATACAAGTCAAAAATGGTTAGGGAAACAACAAGTGTATAGTGAACTTATTCCAGGATTGAAACCTATATTTATGGCTGGATTAAAAGGGCAAATGCCAAGAGAAAAAGTTGAAGATATGGTAGCAGAAATTTCTAATAGTTTTTTTGAAGAAAATCCTGCCATCCGTCAAATAAGTGGAATAAATAAGAGAATAAAAGATATAAAACATTTCGAAGCAGATGAGTTGGGTCTGGGTTCCTCATGGGTGGTTGATCAAATAATAGAATTAGAAAAGGAAAGGGAAGATTTAAAATATCAAGTTCCTAATTCTTGGAAACAAATGGCTTATTTTAAGCCTCAAATTATTATAGAAGAAATTATAGAAGACGAACAAGGGTAGGAGAAAATTATGGTATCCCCATTTTTTGCAGGTGCATTAAAAGGTCTTGAAAAGGGATTTGCACAGAGAGAGTTGAAAGCGAGACAAGATGTAAAAGATGCCCTTGCTTTGCGTAAAATTGCAGCTGCTGAAAAAGCAGCGAAGTTAGATACATTGATAAAAAAAGCTAAAATATCAGAATATGTACGGAAAGAAAAGGAAAGAGAGAAGAAAAATAAACTTTTCACGAAATGGCTGAAAGGGGATAAGAAAAAAACTTCTAAAAAAATGAGAGATGTTCAAGGAAAAATAATGCAAAGGGGAGATTTAGAAAAGTTTGCAACTCAATCTCCTGATGTATTCGATTATGATGAGGAAAAGGTAAAAGAAATGAGAAGGCAGGCTTTAACGAAAGATGTGAAGCCTTTAGTAGATAAGTATAACAGGCTTGCTACTGATCTTGCTACTCATGAGGATGTAAGAAATAAGCTAAGTTTCTTAGTTGATGCTGATGAATTTATTAAGAAAAAGATATTAACTGATGATTCTCTTGCTATTCCAGATTGGCTGAAACAAGTTCCTTTACCATTACGACCTATAATAATGAAAAACAGGATTTCATCTGGTAGAGATTTGAAAGAACTTCCTACCCCCGAAGAAATTTCTGCTGCTCGAAACCAATTGGGAACTGAAAAAAAGGCTGTAAAAGTAGAAGATGCAGCAAGAGCCTTAGTTACAACACAAGCAAAAGAGAAAAGAGCATTAACAGAAAGAATAGCACAAGAGAAAAGAGGAGAAACAGCCAAATTAAAACTTGCAAAAGAAAAGATTTTACTAAAAAGTAAAGAAGCTACGAGATTAAAAAGGCAAAAATTTATAAATCGTGTAAATCAAGTTGGATTAGATTCTGCAATACTTGAAACGTATTCTCCTTTTGATATTAATTTTGTTAGAGATTCAAGAAGGCCTGTCATTACACGCAAAGGTACTGGTGAAGTTGTAATTCAATCTGATGTAATTCAGTGGTTGACTAATTTTAAGGCCCAACACCCTGAAATAGGTAAAGGTATATTTGTAACAAAAAATGGGGTTACTACGCCAGAGAGAATTATTGGTGGAAAGGTTGATGACACTTCTTTTAGAAGAAAATTAGTAGAACAAATTGAAAATGAAAAGAATAAAGATGGCACTCCTTTATCAGAAACTCAAAAAAGAGCTAGACTTAATGATGAGATAAATAAAAGAGTTAAACAAAATAAAGTTATAGAAAACCGAGTAAAAAAAGCGGAACCGAAAAAAACAACTTTTGCAGAAGATGTTGAATTTCACAAGATGGCAAATCAACCTACTCCAATGTTTATTAATGCTCAGAGAAATGCAGCTAGAAAACCTTCTGGAAAAATAGGAAGGTCTATCATGGACAGTATGATTGGAAGGGTTATAGGTGATAGTGGTTTTGTTGGAAGATATATAGCAACAATTCCTTTTTTGGGCAGTCAATTATTCAAAAATCAATATAAGAAAATACCTTATAACCTTAATAGATTAAATCCCTTAAATGTTACTGGTCCACTTCCGCCAGTAGACCCTAAAAAAATGCCTCCTGGAATATTTGAATTGAGACAGGATTTAAATGATTGGAATTTTAATGTAGTAAATTATATGCAAAAATTTGTTCCACAAGGGAAAGGACTACAGGTAAGAAATACATTAGAAAAACAATTTGGAATAAAAGCTGACACCTTATGGACTAACTATAAAGTAGAAACGCAAAGGTTAGTATCTGTTCAGAGAGCAATTCATAAAAAAGTGAGAGCAGATCAAAAAGATTTGCATGAAAGAGGAAGATTGATGGGAGACGATGAATATCGAGAAACATCAAACAGGATACGAGAGGGACAAAAACTTCTTCAAGATTTAGGAAATCCTTACAGACTTGCCATGATTGCAAATGAAAAAACATATAATACTGCCGAAGGAAGAAAGATGTTGAAAGGTCTTTCTGAAAGTATAAGAAACAGACTGAATTATAAAGCACCAGGAAGAACAACAGGAACAACAGTTAAAAGGATAGGAGAGCAGAAAAATAATGGCAAAAAAAATGGCAAAAATTAACGTCAGTAAAGCAATTCCAAATGTATTGGAAGATACCGACAAGCCTTTTTTTGATGTGCAATCGGATAAAATCGTACCTGCATTGTCTCCAGATATACCTGAAGCTGGTGGAGAGGAAGCTGGAGCACCATACATATTGGCTGAAACAACTACGAAACATCCTGATTATCCTGATATTAAAATGGCACTGAGAGTTCCTTTAGGTTCTACAAATGAAGAAATAGCAGCTTATGCAAAACAACAAGCAGAACTGATAGCAAAACAAAGGGAAGAAGAACCAGGGATAATAGATTATCCAGGTATGGCATCTGATTGGATTACAGATAGATATGCAGATATTTTTGGTCCAACAGCGAAAAGAACTGCAACATACGCAGAAGATTTAAGGAAAAAGTCTTACCTTAATTTAGTAGATCAACCTTGGATTCCTGGTGGCATGAAAATTCCTATGCTTGCTTTGCCTTTAGTTAAGAGTCTCGGTAAAAATGAAGCTAAAAGGTCAAGTGAATATGGGGTTAGTTTAAAAAATCCCCCTTCTAAATGGGATTTGGCTGGCTATTTACATTCTGTCAACAAAGATTTTATGATGGGCGTTTCTGGAACTAAAGATACCGAACAAGTGCTAGATTTTAGCCCTACAGGTAATGAAACTTTGAAACAGTATATGGACAGAATGGAGTCTTTTGGATCAGGGTGGCCTAAATCTTTAATGTTATTAGGTTTGGATATATATGGTCCTTATAAAGCAGCGAAATGGACAGGAAAAGGTGCTGCTGCACTTACAAAAGCTGTAGCTAAAATGACTAGAATTGGAAGATTGTTTTTTAGAAGTTCTCAGATGTTAGCTGCTGCTGGTACTGCTACTCATATTGATCGTGCTCTTGGAAGGTTAGGGATAAGAGAGTCAAATGAAATGACTCAATACCTTTCTGGAATTGGTGAAATAGCTGGTTTTGCTTTACCTTCGGTAGGTAAAAGAGTAGGTGGTGCTTTAGCAAGAACACAAACCTTTCAACAGGCAAGAGAAGCTATACAAACTTCTAAGGGACTTAAATATATAAAAACATTATATGAAAAAGTTACAAAGAGAGTTGTAGGGATGATTGAAAAGAAATCTCCGACTCCTGATGGGGTAGCATACAGAGAACTGGCAGATATGCCTGGTGTAGAAATTGTTATATCTCCTGAAACTTTTCAAAATACTAGAAGAACTCTTGCCGAACTCATGAATGACAATGCGATGAAGGTGGGTGAAACATATCCTGAAATGAAAGCGGTAAAAAGATCAATGGATTTATTAAACACCGCTTTAGAAGGTAAGGCAGCAAATGGAAGAAGGGTTATAGATATAGCAAATATTTGGAGCCTTATAAGGATATTGCAAGATCAGGTAAACAAAGTACAAAAAGTTTCTGGTTCTTATTTAGACAGTGCAAGACTTGGCTGGATAAAAAGTTTGAAAAAAGATTTAGATAATGTTTCCATTTTTGCAGCGAAAGGACAAGTGGGAGCAGCTAAAAAAGCTATTGCAAAACTAAAAGAAGCACAAAGTTTATACAATCAAAGAAGGTCTTTGGAAGAATTAAACCAAATATTTAGTGTTGAAATTGAAAAAACCATTAAGCCTGGAATGGGTGGGGGAGATATAATGGAAATTGATATCTCTAATGTAATTAAAAAGATGAAAGAAAAGGGAAGGTTTGGGAAAGATAATCTTAACTATGATCCTTTATTTAAATCTGGCCTTGAGAATATTGATCTTCGTGTTTGGGCAGCTAAAGTTGCAGGACTTAGAGGTGATAGAACATTAAGTGAATTTTTTAAAATGTCTGAACTCCCTAAAGGAAAAGTAAATCTATATGAAAATATGATAGATATACTTACCAACGCAAACTCTTACTTGAAAGAATATGGAGCACAGGGGTCGATTGTTGAGGCTGGAAAAAGAGCACAGCTTATGTCTTGGATGTTCGGAATGGCTACTGGAGGAGTGATTGGGTGGCGATTCGGAGAAGCAGTTGGTGGTGGAATAGGTGCTTTATTTGGTGCTAAACTTCCTTTTTGGCTTATGAAACAATCTTTAACACCAAGAGGAAGAAAATTTATAGGATTTTTGATAGCAAACCCTCCCCAAAAATTTGCCAGAAATATAGGTATAGGTAGTGGTGTTGGTGCTGGTATTTCAAGGTCCATGTATGGTCAGGAAACTCCTGATCCTGTTCTTGGTGGAGCAAGGCAACAGCAAGAAAAAATGGAAAGATTGAGAAGGGTATCTCCTAGACGAAGGCTCCCTAGTACAGAACTTCCTGCTTGGGCTCAAGAGAAAATGAAAGAATTTGAAAAACAAGAAAGGTTTGGACAAAAAATGCCCTCTCCTGATCAGGAATCGCTTATGAATAAAATAAGAGAGTCCTCTCCTAGACGAAGATTCCCTTGAAAGATAAATTAAACATTGACAACCCTATAGAGAGGGTTTTATGATATATAAGACTTCAATTTTAGCACTAAGTATGTTCTTCATGCTCGGTGCTACTCCGACCAAGAAAAAAGAAGTGATACGTTTCATCATGCCCTCTTATAAGGCAAATTGTTTTACACCTCTTCCATGTGTGGCTTACGCAATAGGCTGGAACACTATGGGGACTGGGATTAATTTTAGTGATACCATTACAATTAAAGTGGATAAAGAATGTATTGAGAAAGAGATTCTGCCCCTTCTTAAGAAAGATGATAATGGCAAAGAAAGACAAATTCGATTCCGCTTTCGATAGGTTAATGATATTCGAGGGCGGACACGTTATTGATGAACGAGACCCAGGAATGGAGACAAAGTATGGTATCTCTAAGCGTTCTTATCCAGAGATAAATATAAAAGCTCTCACTAAGAAACAAGCGAAAGAGATATATCGATCTGACTGGTGGGAGAAATACAAGTACGACAAGATGGCTACCATGTGCGAAGGAAATTATTCAGAGATAGCGATTCGATTGTTTATCCTCGCTGTGAACATAGGCCCCAAGAACGCACACAAGGTCTTGCAAAGAAGTCTAATTGCGACAGGGGAGGAATTAGATATAGACGGAATCATCGGCGGCCATACGAAAAGATTGCTTCTATCTAACGGACACAGAATCATCTTTCCTTTCAGGTCTGAAGCTGCTGGTTTTTATAGAGCCTTAGTAGCAGGTAGACCAGAACTAAAACCCTTTTTAAAAGGTTGGCTCGATAGAGCCTATTCATAAGGAGCAACACAAATGTTTATAATTGAGTACATAGCAAAGCTACCAGACGTACTTCATGCGGTTACATTAATTATATCTGGATGTAGTATTATTGCATCTATCACCCCTTCACAGGTGGATAACAATTTCTTGAATATGATATCTAAGATTATCAACACACTTTCATTCAATATTGGTAAAGCAAAGAATGCTGATGATGATGTGTAATTATGTGGGGATTTATAGGAACTATCCTCAACTCTATAGGTGGTACATTTCTGAAATGGTTTTGGAGGAAGCAAGAGAATGACCGTATTGCTGACTCAGTTCATGCCAAGATTGAAATCGAAAACTTGGAGAAGTCTAATAAAGGGCTTCGTGCTAGGGATGCTCTTAACCATTTGCGTTGGAGGGACAGGCTGCTCCACGCTAAATACAAACGCAAGGACTGACGTGAGTTGCGAAGTCTTTAAGGTAATTACTTGGTCTGACAAAGATACCAAACCTACGTTGGAACAGGTGTTCCTACACAATACGACTTTTGACTCTATATGTGCAAAAGATGATACCAACAAATAGTGGAGATATTTTATTACTACTTATTGCGTTCTTAATGATTTACATATTCCATTCCAAGATAAGAAAGTAATCAACCTAGTCCTATCTTTCCTTAAAAAGAAAGAGGTGAAGGTAGATGAAATAATCTTAAATGGGGATATAGTTGATTGCTATCCCATTAGCACGTTTGACAAGAAACCATATAGCCCTTCTTCTATCGATTTAGAAATAGAGGAATTGGAAAAGTTTATTAAAGAACTGCAAAAGATAACACCCAAGATTACCTATATAAGCGGCAACCATGAGGATCGAGTTCGCAGGCACATATGGAAAAATGAAGCTATCCATAAATTAGGACAAGATAGAGGTATTCAAGTAAGCAAACTCTCTTTTGATACTTTATATGGGCTAGATAAGTTAGGCGTAAAGTATTTAGATTATGGAGATGGAGTATGGCTTGGTAAGCTATGGTGTACCCATGGCGATGTGATTCGCAAACATGCAGGGTACGGAGCACGTGGAATGTTCGAGAAACAAGGAGTTTCAACTATCTCAGGACATAGCCATAGAGTAGGAAGATATTCCCATACCAATAGAGGAGGTAGCTATGCTTCATGGGAAAACGGTTGTCTCTGTTCGCTAAATCCTGAATATTTGAAAAGTGTACCTGACTGGCAGCAATCGTTTGCAATTGTACATGTAGCAGACAAAACCAAGATGTTTAATGTCCAACAAATAGATATTTTAAATAGGAGTTTACTGTTCTATGGTGGCAAAGAATATTCTTGACCAACTCCTAGATAATAAACCAAATGCAAATCAATTTGACTTCTTAAATAAAAAGGGCATACGCCAACCAAAAAGCGTATGCCCTGACTCACTACATCACGACCAAGAAAATGGAGGGAAACCTAATCCTGATGTAGCACGACATCCTCCCCTTCACAACAGTAACTAACCTTAACTATCAAATATTGACCATCACTTAAATAACTTTTCACGCTATATCCCTGTGTCAAATGTTCGATTAACTCATCATGGTAAACTACTTTTGTTTCTTCCATTCTGAATCTCCTTTGGATCAATTTGTATAACAGCGATACCTAAACCAGAATCATCCAGCATCAACGCAAGACCATCGTCACTGAGAGCCTTGCGTATAGGTGCTGGTAGTTTTTTGCACCTCTTGACCTGAAATGCAAAGGACTTCCCACTATCTAAAACTAAGTCTCCACCATATTGATCCCCTGATCGTTTATGAATATTCCAACATCTCTTTCCCTTAAACATATTTTGGAGAAAGAGTTGGAAGATGCGATTTCCTTCCGAACCCCTTCTCCTGTTAGACCGAGCAACAGAGGCCTTACTCCTCGATTTCAATTTCTTCGCCTGTTTGCGTTGTGGCATCTCTCCATTCCTCAAAGTCTGACTGAAATATCCTTATATGCCCTTTTCTTCCATCACCTAAATCTGCCCTGTGTACCCTTCTAAATACTCCTGACTTAATCATCTCCCTCACAGTATGGGGACTGTAACCCATTATATTGGCTATATCGTTGACAGTCAACATCTTATCTATCCCTGTAATTCCACTTTCTTCTACAACTGTTGTCATTATCTTTCCCCTTTCACAAGGTCGTGTTCGTTATAAGGTACTTGTTTTTTCCATTCAAAAGTTCCGTCTGTATAAATTTTATATTCCAAACTAGCTTGGCGCAGTGCTAAATTTGATTTCACATGGACTATCACACTCCTATCATAAGAATTATCTAAATCTATTTCTTCTTTCACTATCCCCACTAACATCATACTTCTTGCCAATCCTGATAAACCACTACTTCCTGACAATCTATACATCGCCTCTGTTCCTTGCGATTTATTCAAATGGCTAACACATACTAAGGCACAATCTCGTTCCCTCGCCTCTACTAATAAATCAGAAAGTATTTCCCGTACTTCATTATCGGAACTGGTATTGACATAGGAAGGAAAGAAATGGTTTAAGGGATCAATGACTACCATTTTTGCTCTAGTTTCCCTCATCATCTGTTTAATTTCTTCTATCCCTTCCTCTGTGAAGTGGATACCTTCATCATAAGAAAATATCCTTCCCATACTTACCCCTTCCTCTCCAAATCCCTCCAGTCTTTCTTTCAGTATAGAACTACTATCTTCTCCTAACAGAAAAAGACTTCTAAAGGGTTCAAAAGAAGGTTGAAAGGGTAGACCTCTACCTACTGATCCTGCTGATGCTAGGGCTGAAGTGATAAAACTTTTTCCACAAGAGGGCATCCCATAAATAATGGTTAAATATCCTCTTGGTATCCTATTGTCCCACAACCACTTCACCCTCTCTGTTTCCACTTCCGTCATTCTCTTTAATTTTTGAGAAGGCATCTCTATCACCTTCGCATTTTTAATAATTCCTATAAGTCTTGGTAATGTCCCCCTTCTATCTTCTATCCAATCCACAAAATCTTCACTTGGAAATAAATCTGGCAGAGAAATGATCTTGCAACTTATCTTCTCTTTCAATAAATCGGTAGCAAACTGCTTTGCATATTTCTCCCCTGCATTGTCATTGTCTTTCAATATCACTGCTCTCTGCACATTCATTTCCTTTAGCCATTTTGCACAAGATGGGTCAACATTACTTCCATTGGGAGAACAGGTAGCTTTCCACCCTGTGAACGATATGAAATGGTCTACCGCCTTTTCCCCTTCCAGTATGTAGATAGTCTTCTGGTTGCGTAGGGTGTCCAACTTATAGGGAACTGCCTTTTTTAATGGCTTGCTCCAACAAATCTCTTTGCCTGTGTCGGTATCTTTTCTTACCTTTATACCGACTATCCTTCCTAGATGGTCTTTGTATTCGTACTCCACTTAAATCTTCTCCATTTAGATTAAGAGCAGATAAAATACTTTCTGTTGTGCAACCTGACCTACATTTCACTATCACCCTTCCACTTACATTAGATTCAAACCAATACAGAGAAGGATTTTTATCATCGTGGGCAGGACATAACCCTCTCCACCAACTTCCATTGGGAGAAGATTTTGCCTTTTTAACATAGCTACTAAATTCTTCACAGTTCACAGTGAAAACACCTTCCCTTCCTTGTGATAGTATTTTACTTGTTTCGGATACACATTACAGCAGTCAACTATACTTTTTGCATCTACAAATAAATCCGTATATACCCTATTGTCTCTAGGAAAGGGTTGACATATTACTATGCAGTCTGCTTTCCCCACACTCTCTGCACCAAAGACAACGCTGTTTACCTTCCTATCTTTCGTCAACCACATACTCGGAATTAATGGATCGTAATACTCCACAGTTGCCCTCTTATCTTCAAGCAATTTCCAGATATCACGACAGGCACTTTCCCTACTGTCTGCAACGTATGGTTTATAGGAAGCACCTAATAATAAAATGTGAGAACCAGCAATTTCACTCGACAGCGTGGTATCCAATGCCTTCTCTATCAAACCAACAATATGGGAAGGAACACTATTGTGTACTGCCAACGCCTTCTCGACTAACCCTAAAGTAAAATTCTTTTGCCTCGCTGACCAAGCTAATGCACAACTGTCCACTCCGATACAATGTCCGCCCACTCCAGCACTTGGATACAAGGGCAAAATTCCGTAAGGTTTTGTATTAGCACCCTCACATATTTCCCAAATATCTAACCCTATCTTTGAGGCGTATTGAGCAAACTCCTGTATTAAAGCTATTCCTACCATTCGAGAAGAATTTTCCAATAGCTTAATTGCTTCGGCACATTCGACTGAAGATACAGGTACAGTCTTAGTAATCTTTTTATATAACCTGTTTACTAAATCAGCACAATCTTTTGTAATTCCAGAAGTAACTTTGGGTACATCATGGATAGTGAAATCTTGGTTATTTGGATCAACTCTTTCTGGGCTAAATCCCAAGAAACAATTCTCCCCCACTGCAACCCCTTCCTTCTCCAAACTCTTTTGAACAACCGATCTGGTTATCCCTATAGGTACTGTACTTTCCAAGACCACCAACTTTCCCTTCATAGAAGGCAACTCTTTCAATACCTGATCAATGTAACTTAAATCTGGCGATCCTCTTTTTGAAAGTGGGGTGGGGACAGTGATTATAACCACATCAGCAAACTTTATGTGAAAAGGATCGCAACTCACCTCGAAACGCAATAACTGGTATTTGGGATTACTCATCATATCCCTTAACTTCATAATCCTTTTAGTACTTGTATCCAATCCCCTCACACTAAATTCATTCTGAGAAAATCCTACTCCCAAAGTAGTTCCCACATAACCACACCCTATAATCGCTATTTTAGCGTCATTGTTCTTGATCTTTTCTTTCAGTTTAGAATGGTATGTCATCTTCGTCTACTCCCTGATTCACTTCCACTAATTCTGCTTCCTCCTCACCCATTTCCATTGGTGTAAAGTTTCTTGCAATCGCACTCCTTATTGTCTCTTTATCTGAAGTGGAAATAAATTGGATATCATTGGGATGGGTTATCGGTTTTCTTTTTTCTCCACGCCCAATTAAAAACTTAGATTCAAATATATAATCCCATAGTTGTGAGTAACTAATTCCCCTAGATTCACAATCTGTTTGCATATCCGTAGCCCATTTCCTTTCATCAGGTTTACTTTCCTTTGTATCTTTATCTATTACCGAAAACCAAAATTCTTTTTTGGGAGGTGTACCTTCCTCGCCTCTGGACGAAGTAGGAGTTCTGTTTTCCGAAGAAGGCACACTATTGGTTTTCTTGGCAGGATTTTTGTGAGGAGTATTCATAGCAGAATTGCCATCATCATCATTTTCACTTGTGCTTAGATTAAAGAAGGCTGATAAAAGTAGCCTCTTTGAATATGTAATTTCAGAACCAAAGCTGTGTATATCCTTCTTATACTCTGGCAACCTCAAACAAGATTCCATCATTTCATCAGAATGTGCATCAGCTACAATCAATTTCAAAATCGTTCCCGTTCCTTCCATACTACAAAATTTAAAGGTTTGGTAAATTGCGTTCTTTTCTAAGGCAGGTTGCACAGCGTTATTGTAGTTATCTAGTGTGGAGTAAGTGGAATTATAAAACGGATTATGTCCTTCTTTCTTTAGTTCGGTTTTGCTTATCTCATACTGTGCTTTCGCTAACCTCTGCCTAAATGTCAACTTCTTTGCTGTTGCCCTCTTTTCCTCTGCCATTTTGTATCTCCTTTAACTTCTCGATAAAAACTTCTGCTCTTTTGAGCCTTTCATCAAACTCTGCCAACCATATATTTAATTGAGATTCTTTTCTCCTTGCAATACTACCTGATGTATTCTTTTTTTCTTCTATCGTAACTATTCTCTCTATCACTTCCTCTAGATTTTTAGGGGGTACTACATCTTGTGTATGCTTCTTAATTTTATATTCTTTCATAATCAAGTATCCTACATTAAATAAATTTTATTTGCAACTACCCTTTACAAAACTTCAAAAATATGATAATTATATTACTCTTTACTGCATTGAGTAATTGAGTTTCAACGAAATTACGAAATGCTTGTGCGAAGCACAACCCTTTAAAACCTAACTTGTACTAATCCTTTTTGGATAGGGTTTTATTTGATTTTCTATTTGTTTTCTATGGTGCTTTTTCTCACCCCTACTTCCTAAAAAATAAAAATATCTTTTTTTGCTAGCTTGAGGAATAAACTCAGCGTCAGGGAAACACTTCAAAATATCTTCTTTTTTTTGTGATCCTATTTTTTGTCTAATTGACCTAGCACCATAAAGTTTCCCATTTATTTTTACTCCAAATCGGTCATTCTTTCTGCTGTTTACTTTGGGATTGTTCTCACGCATTGATCCTATATAGTCAAAATTACACGCCTGATAGATAGTACCTATTTCTCCTGCGTGTTCATCAACAGTTGCTGTTACAATTTTATATTGCTTGGGTAGTAGTTTCATTGAAGTTGTAATGAGTTTACTTGCACTGTGAGGATGCGACCAATGAACACAAGCACCTCTTGAAAGTAAAATTATTTTTTCTGTGAAATCGTATTTATCCCAATGTCCAAGATTTTCAATATACTCGGTACTGTAAACCACTACCCCCCCTAAATGTCCTTCAAAATAAATACCGAAACAGTATTTAACCATAGCTGGCATACACCCCAACCATTCATATTTTTCTATTAAACTGCTTGCTGTCCTGTAATCAATTTCTTTTATAGATGATTTTTTAATATCAGTATCAACTTCTTTCCACCACTCCCCAAAAAGATTCCAAGAATCTTCTTTTTGCATTTTATCCCTGATAAGTTTCTGATAGGCTACTTTCATCAACCTTTCCTAATTTTTCTGATATTCGTAAACATTTTCTAAAACTTCCTCTAAATAATCTCCATTACATTCTTTAATATTACTAAAGATAGTAAAGTCTCTGGAAACGAAACAGTTGTGATCTCTGGTTGTTATAAATATATTACCTATATAAAGTTTAGTAGTCTTATACACTTCCACCGAAACAGACTTATACTTCTGAATAGCTTTCCATGCTTTACTAAAATCTTTTCCTTTATATACAGGTAAATAATCTTTTTCCTCAATCACTTGAATGTAAAGACCATCATCAACAAATTTTCTAACCACTTCCTTTGCTATATTTAATTTACGCATCACCACCCCTCCTTCTAAAAGTTGTCAATGTCTCCTCTACTGTCTGCTGAATTGATGGAATACATTCTATCTCCCACCTTCGACTCAGTTCTTCCTTCACCACATCCCATTGACAGTCCGAAAACCTTCTCTCACCCCACCTTTCAACATCTTGACGAACAATGATATCAGCAAGGATTTCATCATCTTCACTAAGTTCTTTTAGTTTTCTATCAATAGATTTCTTTGTCGTTATTAACATTTACCCTCCTCACGAATCCACACTTCATGTCGATTTTCACATCCAACTCCAAGTCTATGCTCGACTAGATCTAGAACATCGTTTTGCAACGAATGAGAGTTGATATTCCATTCAGTGTATTTATGTTTATTGGCGTTTTTATCTTTTTTAATAAACCAGTTAAATGTTTCCTCGAAATTGTGAATCCTATCTTTAAAAGAATGTACTATCGTAGGTTTATATTTACTCATCATTTTCCCCCATTAAAAAATTAGAGACTAATTCCCTTGGATCACCGTTGTCATTCAATTCTCTAAACATACTTAAATTGCCTTCCTTCAACATAAATTCAGCTACTCCACA
>Ga0209757_10000230_pt1 | contig 13723 bp, 9 predicted proteins | sample ETNvirome_6_1000_FD_185472 | JGI IMG/M metagenome (GOLD analysis project Ga0209757, IMG submission 185472) | Marine viral communities from the Pacific Ocean - ETNP_6_1000 (SPAdes) (version 2) | ecosystem: Environmental > Aquatic > Marine > Oceanic | place: Pacific Ocean | collected 2013-06-19 | reverse complement strand
TTATAAAGCTCTTAATAAACTAATTCAAGGCTCGGCTGCTGATATGACCAAGCAGTCCATGGTTCATTGTTATCAGGAAGGGTATCCCCCTTTATTACAAGTACACGATGAACTGGTATTTTCTATAAACGATAAAAAGGATGTAGAAGAGATTAGCAAAATCATGGAAGAAGCGGTGCTTTTGGATGTTCCGAACAAGGTAGATACCGAAGTTGGGAAAAACTGGGGCGACTCTATGGTCGCGAAAAATTAGGATATATCCTAAAATTTAATGTATAATGCAATTTGCAGGAGTTGAAATGGATACAAAAAAATGGAAAAGCGTAGCCATACGCAGAGAAATCGTAGAAATGGCAGCAGAACTAGGGGAAAAAACCGAACGACCTACCAGTAATGTGTTTGCTTATGCGGTAAAACGCTTAAAGGAAGACATGGAAAAGGGGCGTTTGACCGAAGTACCTAAGCAGTGAAGCATAAAATAGTTTGTGAATCGCCGTACGAGTATGGCGTATTTTCTAGTGAAGACAGTAAAAACGGAAGATTTTATGATTGTAACGGAGAAAAACTGCCTTCTGTAACCACTATTTTATCCGGAACCAAAGAAGGAGACTTCTTAAAAAAATGGATTGAAAGAGTAGGGGAAGAAGAAGCAGAACGTATTCGTAGAGAAGCTGCGGCTAGGGGAACCTATATGCACAACATTCTGGAAAAACAGATTGTCAACGGGGAAATCTGGGATTACGAACCTGAAAACGCTGAACAGAAAAGAGCCTTGAAAATGGCTTGCACGATCATGGACCAAGGGTTCCCTAATATTTCACAAGTATATGGGTGCGAAATATCTTTGTACTATCCAAATAAATATGCTGGTAAAACAGACGTTGTTGGTGTACATGATGACGAATTAGCTATCATAGACTTTAAACAAACCAATAAACCTAAACGCAGACAATGGGTGTGGGATTATTTTCAACAGCTTGCCGCCTATTCTTTGGCGCACAATGAACTATATGGCACCGATATTGAAAAAGGTGTAATTATGATGTGCTCAATGGACTGTCTTTACCAGGAGTTTATTTTAGAAGGCGACGAATTTAAGCGTGCTGCCGATGCCTGGATGGATCGGGTAGAAAAGTTTAGCCTTCTTCCCAAGGAAGAAGAAGAGTTGGATGCGCAAGAAGACTGACTTCAGCTTTCCTCAAAATTTTGTATTTATCTTTTAGCTCTTTTTTAGGCCACACCTTTTTTGAACCGATTTTCTTTGCTACTTCCTCAAAACTTGTTTTATATTTAGGCTGTATAACCCAAGGAGTGAAAACCCCCTCTTCAAGGTTTTTTATAATATTAGGATAGTAGTAGGGTTTTGTTGTTTTAACATATACACCAGGGAGGTTTCCTAAACGTTCCCTAAGCTGTTCTTTATATATTTTTGGATCAATATTAAGTCTTTTATAGAACTGAAGCATAAAATACATTTCTTTTTGAAGCTCAAACCATCTTTTTTGCAGATCTTCCCACTGCTCTACAAACTCTTGTGGTGAAGTCTGAGTAGAATAGCGAATATTATCCAAGTTTTGAGTAACCTCGCTTTTAAACCTGGCTTGAACAGATTTCATATAATATCCTATGCTTTCGTTAGGGTTAGTTTCCACTGCGGAGATACCACCCACTTTTAACAGTGCATCAACCTCCTCGATTTTTTTACCCCATTCTGTGTAGTTTAAATCCTCCTCTTCTGAAAAAGCTTTGTATACATCTCTCATTTGCCTGTATCCACCAGGTCCTGCTTCATCAAGAACATATCTCATTCCCACCTTCCATTTTTCTCCAAGATCGTCTGATTCGTTATAGATTTCTTTTCCACGTTTATTTCTATTATTTAAAAGCTCAAAAGCAGTAGCAGGAGCAATAGACACAGCGAAATAAGTCTCCATAAACTGGAAAAAAGCTTCCCAAGCGCCTTTCATGGCAGCTTCTGGAATGTTCTCGTTCATATCGTCGGATTCTTTTATGCTTTGAGTAATTATATTATTTACTCTGTGCAAAAAAGCATGGGGAAGAAGGTAGTCTAATACGAAGGACTTGAACCCGCTACCGTCTTTAGCAAGCGGACTGGCTGGAGCTCTTGATGAGCCTTTTGCATAATCTGGTCCGATCTTATCAGCTGCTTCTAGGTCTTCGTCCTCAATATCGAACATTACTTGTCCTAGCTTAACAGCCGCTGGAATCAACCCAATAATAAAAGCATTTCCAATTATTGCTCTTTTCATGGCTTTCTTATAAAAAGGTCTTCGGCGAATTTCTTTAATGTATGGTTTCGTGGACACCCACTGACCTTCTGCGTTTTTCTCTGCGTTCCACACAGTCTTTTCTTTAGGAAGGCCTGCTCGTTGCATTAAGTCTTCTGGAATCCTATAAGCAGCGTCTTTATACTGAAGTTGTATCAGGTTTCCAGTTGTTCTTACCATTTCAGTATCAAAAGCAATAAAATTACCAAAAGGAATTTTTCTCCAAAATCTAGCAAAAGGACCCACATAATCATAGTTTGGCATTGTGTTTCTAGTAAGGTGTGCCGCCAAGTGTTGAACATAGGTATCTAAATCAGTAACGTTTCTGTACAAAACAGCAGCATTTGAACGATAAGTTCCTATGTTTGTTGTTAAGGTGCTTGAATAGTCTCTTAACAAAGCCAGTTTCCACTCGTCGGTTAGTCCCACAACAGTTCCATCTTGGTTATGCACAACGTCAGACCCCGTGGCACCCGTGGTTCTAGCCAGCTCATCATACCTAGAGAGCATGTTTTTCATTTCAATCATATTTGCTCCCCAAGCCATCATTTTAAAATAGTCATCCACAGCCACATAGGTTCCTTTCATCAATCTCCACGCAGCCCCTACGGTCTTATCAACAGCAGCGCCGAGCCCTGTTGCAACGGCAGTTCGAGGGTTTTCCGCATCGAACTTTCTAATGGCCTGAAAAGCGTGTCCAATTGAATCCAGAGTCGTGTATTTTCCGCTTTCCATTTCTTTGGCAATACCAAAAGCATCCCCTAAACGGGCGCTGGAGTGGGTCACACCTAACTGAGCAGCAGTTCTTACTAATTCGCGAGCCTTGGCTTGATTTCCAATAATTTTTCCGTTTTTGTCATAAGAAAGCCCTGGAAACAGGTCTTCTCTAATCACACTGAAAGTGTCCGCCCAGTTTCCTTGTATCAAATGGCCCGCTGCTCCAAACATGGCTGCTGCACCCGTAACATTTCTTGACTGTGTTCCTGGACTAGCAATAATCATCAAACCTTGTGTGCCTCCTTTGATTTGAGCAAAAGCTTTCCAGAGCTGAATCATCGGGCTCCAGTCATTGGCATCAGAAATTCTTTGAACACTTATTTCTCTTGCCCAATCTTTAGTTGTCCAAAGTCCCCTTAAAGGATTAAACTCGTCTAAAGGATCTATTTGTTCAGTGAATACCCCTTCCACCTTATTTTGAGAAAACATCATTTCTCCAGGCATGTAGTTGCTTCGTAAAAGATCTCTATAGAAATTTTGTTGTTCGACAAGCCTAGAAAGACGAGAAACAGAAGCCGCCACCATTAATGTGGGATCGGTTACTTCCCCCATAAGTTTTCTAAGAGCAAAAGGTATTTTGTAACGTTCTTGTAACATTTGTGTGAAAGCAGGAAGATTACTTGTTCCTGCCGCTGGTTCTGTAACCTTTAGAACTCCCGGAAGTCTTTGTGTATCTGTGGCGGATTGATAATAAACCTGGCTAATAACATCATCCACAACATTCATGGCTTTTTGTGTTCCTTTCTCTCCATCCCAATTACTGTCTCCCCTGTTCATTTCTTTTACAGCAACTACAGCCCCCTTATAGGCGTCTTGAGCAACCTTAGATTTTAGCCATTTTTTACTAAACCTAGGATTCCAACCTAGGCCCGGTTCAAACATTGCAAAAGAAGTCACGGCATACTCCCCCAACTGTTTTTCTAAAATTTCTCTGGTATATCCCTTCTCTCCATATTTGTCTCCCAACGTCTCTGGAGGAAACTCGTTTAAAATTCTCTTGGTTAAAGCGTCTATTGACTCTCTGGCTTTCCTCGCAGGTTTTTGAACATTCTCAGGAAGCTCTTGTATAGCCACTTTAATTGGGAGATGCCCCTCTGAAGTGTCTATTAGATACTGTATTTTTTCATCGTGGCGTCTAAGCTCTTCCGGTGTTGTAATAACTCCTCCGACTTTGTTTGCCTCTAGTCTGTTTATTTCTTTTTGCATGGCTGTCTTTTGTTCTTTAGACAATTCGTCAGGATAGACCTTTGTTTTTCTAAGAAAAGAACGAACCTGTTCTCGTATCTTTTTCTCCGTTTCTAAATATTTTTTGGTTCTAAGCACCCCAAATTTTTTAGGCACAGAAGTTTCAGCGGCTTTTATAATAGATACTTCTAGGTCCGAAGCTAAAGACTTAGCCATTCGATCAAAAACACGCAGAACATTTTCAAACTGTTTCTTTTTATGAAAAGTAACGGCTCCTAATCTCCCTGCTGGTCTAAGCAAAGCAGAAACCTGTCCTTTTCTCTTTGTAAAAAGGTCTCTTTGATATTGAGGCAACGTGGTACCCACAAGCCCCAGTTGTGTTATTTGGGCACCTGGTATGGCAGAAACAGGGTCTATTACAAGTTCCTCTATGGTTTTACCTTTAACGTTTTTTTGCCATTCGTGCTGAACATAGTCAGCTCCTCTGACGTTGTATGCTACCAACCTTCCTTGCTTTCCTATTCTTGCTAGTTCTTCGGGGGTAAAATCTCTTTCAACACCTGCTCTATCAAGAAGGTTATTAAACTCCTTGTCTTCTAAAAGCTCGCGCTCAAAAAAGATAGTGCCTTGCTCTTGTCCGTTCTCGCCGTATACAACAGCTCTAGCACTGTAGGCGTTCCCTTGAGGAGAAACTTCGTGAGTTGTCTGAGGGTTACTTTCAAGTCCTGTGGTCTCTGTGTTTCTTAGTTTTTCTACAACATTTATTTCAACAGGGGAAATAGACTTTTCTTTTTTCATTCTAGCGTTTTCTAAAATCATCATTTTCTCGGCAATTTTAGACGCTAGGTCTGTATTAGACATGTGCTTTATTTCTTTATCGGCGATAGAAAGAATATTTTCTGGATCATATAAAGTTTTGTATTGATTTTCCAAGGTCTCTCTGGAGTATTTATCAGTAAACTGTCTTATATAGTCTCTAAACTGACCTCTACCCCCTAATGAATAGTTAATCGGGCCCGAAGTTTGTTCGTTGTGCAAGAGGTTGGCACTAGCATGAGCCAAGGCTTCTCTGATTTGATTATCAAACGCCCCCTCTTTATAGAACTCGGACTCAAATGCGGGCGCCTCAAAAGAAAAATCGCCTTGTTTTCGCCCCCACTCGACAAATAAATCCCATGTTTGTTCTGGATTCCCCATATCAAACTCTTGTTGCACATAATCAAAAATCTGTTGTCCAGAGAAGCCATCAAAAATTTCTTTTTGCTCTTTAAAAACTCCTTCAAAAGTCACTTCGCTCTTCATATCTCTTTCAGCTTCCGTCGCCTCTACTTTTTTCCAAGACTCAGCTTTTAAATGCTCTTTAATCTTATTAAATAAAGCCTCTGAGTTGTCTATAGGCAAATAACGAACTTTAAGTTTATCTGCAAGTTGTTTTAATTGGTCTGTGTTTAAGGCAGAAAAATCTCCCTTCCTTATTGCCTCTAAAATCTCCTCTTTGGGCAACGGTGTCCCTTCGACCACAGCATTTACTTGTGCAACAAAATTTACCGCCTCTTCCTGTGCGGCATTTTCCATGGCACTTTCCATGTTTTCTTCAGCTTGTTTTGTAACGGCACTTTCTTTTTGTCTTTGTTCGGCTCTTGCTTGCCGTCCAGCAACACTAGAGACCAAGGCAGGAGACTCAAAAGCAAACTCACTAACAATTCCTCTAGCTACCCCTGTAAAAGGATCAAGGTTTGGATCAACATAGCGTCTAGTTAAAAGGTTTCCTGAAACAGTGTCTCCTGTCTCCATGGCACTTTGAAGCATACCTTGGATAAGGTATCTTTTAAAAGGCTCAATAGACCTACCAGCCAACGCCAAAGGAACGGTGGCAGCACTGATAACAGAACTAAGACCAGATTTTTTAAGCGCGTAGTCTTCTGCACCTTCACTGTCTCCAGGATGCGCTTCTAGGTATTCGTTATAAGCGCCTCCGAACTCTTGTGCAAAAACCGCTATACCACCCCCCATTGCTGCGCCAATGATAGCGGTATAAGGACCAAAATACATTCCAGCTGCCCCTCCCGTAATCGCTCCGGCTATAAAAGGAGCAGAACCAGGAATAGCTTCGCCTATAGCAGAGGCCCACCACCTAGGGTCTCGCATGTTTCTAAACTGTTCAAGACCTCCTTCGCCAAACTCAGGAGTGTAGATCTCTTCTCCTGCGATTTTTTTGTTCTCCGCAATCTTTTCTGCTCTTTCTTCATCTTCGGAAATAAGCTCTCTTGTTTCTCCAAAAGACACCCGCGTGCCTGCCCAACCTTTTCTCAAGCTTTTTGCAAGAATCTCTCCTATAGGCTTCTCGGTACCTGATCTAGGCTTCCAAGTTCTCATAAAGTCCATAGCCTCTTGTTTTTCCATAGGGGTTCCGGATTCCATAGCTTTTATAACCCATTCAGGAGGAGTTTCTTCTGGTTCTTGGTCGGTGGGTGGTTGAAATTGGGCGTTAGCCGCGGCTTCAGCCAACAATCTCTTGTTTTCTTCTATCTGCTTAGCAGTAAGCCCCATGGGTTAGTCTCCAGCATCGAGGCCATTAAACGTCGCTATATATTGTCTCGCTTTGTCTAAGGTAAAAGTGTCATCTGTTTTTTGTAGGTGTAAAACATAATCGGAGAAAGTCATGTTTTGAGGAACTTTAACGCCGTTTACGTCTGTGTCTACTTTTTTAACACGCCCAAATACAGACCCTTCTCCTTGGAGGGCTTCAATAACCTCTTGCTTACCCATTACTGCTAAGTAGACCATGGTCCAAGGCAAAATTTCTACAGGATCTACTTGATCTGCCCTTGCCGCAGCCTCAGCGCTATCTAACCAGTCTTTTGGAGACATAACAGGATCGGGTTCATCAAATATACGGTTTCGTAAGTCCGCCGTCCATTCAGCACCACTTTTGGTGCCGTATCTATTTTGTCCGTATTGAAGCATGTCAAGCTCGTCTGCAAGTACCTTATCCTGAGCCGCAGCTTGGTTTGCACGATAGGCGTTCATTTGTTCAGCAAAACCACCAAAACCACCTTGTTTAGTTAAAGGCATTTCAGCGGAGCGTTTGGCTAATTTTGTACGCTCCTTAATAATTTGATTAAGTCTTTGCCCAACTGTAACTGGAGGCTGCCCCTTAGTGCCTTCTCTATAAACAACGTCTAAAGGCGATGTGGCGGTTCCTGAACTGCCTGCACTCGCGGCCAAGGAGCTTTGTACCCATCGTTCTTTTTGTTCGTCTGTTAGTAATTGCCATGCTTTCCAGCTTACAGGCACGTTATACTCTATAAGATCAGCTTCGCTTTTGATTAAACCGCCTAGTTGCATTTCAGGGGCGGTCAGCATATTTTGAAGCTCAACAATAAAGTTGGGAGTCAAAAGCTCTTCGTCTGGGTGTATTTCCTCAACATTAAACGTCTTTTTTAACTTTCGCAGTTCGTTTGAATAAGCAACGCCAATGCCTTTTAAATATTTCTCCATCTCCCCCATGTCTTGAAGTTGAGACACATAACTAATTATTTCATCATAAAAGCTTTGTTTGAGCTCTCCCAGAGCGTCTTCAAAGCTCGCAGGTCCTTGGTCCATCGTCATTTCATCTCCGACCAAGGGCATTTCTGTTTCTTTAATTTGTTCTATGGAAGGGTTGGTCATACCAGCCATATTGTTCAAGGCCATATTAATATCTTGATCGCCCTCTTCAAATAACTGCGTAGGCATTATTTCGCCGCCCATTTGATAACTCGCTTCGTTTCTATTTTCTTGAAAATCTTGTATAAATGCTTGATAACCGGTTTTTAAAGCGTCTATTGAATCACTTAAGAAGGGAGCTACATAAGGTATTGGAGTTCCTGCTTGGTTGGCTACTCTTGATGCTTGAACAAATTTTTCAAAACTTGGGTCTTGAAAAAAGCCAACGTCCATAAGATGTGGAGTTATTGCATACTTTCTTAAAAAAGACATGGTTTTTTTATCCACTTTAGCTGACTGTTTAGCCAATTTTCTTCGCTCAATAATACCTCCTACCTCGTAACCAGGCCATGGCACAGCTCCTCCTTTTTGCATATCAACGGCGGAAGAAAACATGTTTCTTTTTTGCCAAGCCATTAGACCATTCCAAACAGTTTCAGATAGTTGGCAAGACCTGATCCTGGTTGACTACCATATTGTGTCATTGATCCTTGTGGCAACATACCGAGCATGTTTTGCCATGCTTGCATCCGTTTCCAAGGCTCTTGTGCCATTTGCTGAGCAGCGCCATATTGAGCGCCATACATTTGATCTTGGATGCCTCTTGCTTGTTGTCCTAGTTTACTGAAAGCTCCCATTTGATTTGTTAGTCCTTGTTGTCCAGTCATGCCTAATTGTCCAAAGCCTGTTCCAGCTTGACCCATGCCTTGTCCAAGTTGTCCGTATTGACCAGCCATGCTTGTTATGCCTTGACCAAAGTTTCCAAGTTGTCCCCCCAAAGCACCAAGTCCTTGTCCGAATTGTCCAAGTTGTCCACCAAGAACTCCGAGTCCTTGTCCTGCTTGCTGGGCTGCTTGTTGAGCGCCGGTATATCCTGCTTGTCGTATACCACCAACTGCTTCGGCTGCGCCACGACCAAAAGCTCTTTCACGTTCTTGTTCCATTAACCTTCCACGCGAACCGCCAAAAGCCCCAGAAGACACAGCACGGTGTCTGTCCGCTTGTCCTTGTTGAGCGTTTGCTCTTTCCAAGTCTCGTAGCGTTTGTTGCACTACATCTTGTTCATAGGGATTGTAAAACTGCCTTGCAGCAAAAGGATCAAACATTTGTGCAGCTTGACCCGTCATTTGTGTTCCTAAGCCATAAAGTCCGGTTCCTTGTCCTACCAGCCCCGCTCCTTGTCCGTACATTCCCTGGGCACCGCCAAGGGCTTCTCTTCCCTGTTGCATAGTGCCATAGCCTTGTTGCGCCATTTGTGCGCCTTGTTCCAGGTAAGGTGTAAAACCACCAAGGCCCCCGGCCATTTCTCTGGCACGCATTTCATAAGGGTCCAATCCGGCTACTTTCTGAACTGGAATAGGCATTGGCTCCTTAGCCAAACCAGCTGCGGATTCTAAAAAGCCACGACGCATTGCCCCAGCATAGGGCTCATCGTAATAAGCTTGTGTCATCGGATCTGCGTAACTAGCCATTTTAACCAAACATATTATTAAGTTGTTCTAATCTTTCAATTCCTACAGCATCAACAACGGGTTTTTGAATAACAAATTCTCCTGGCTCTAATTTAGCAAAGGTAATGTCTCCAGGACCATTGGATCTGCCCCCGGCTCGCATCCCTGGTGCACCTACGTTTGCATATCCCACGCCTGGCATTAATGCAGGCTGTAGATTAGTGGGTTGATAATCTTGATAATTAAACGCTGGTCCTCCATAAGCTTCTCCGCCAACAGGAACTGCTCCGCCTCCTTGATCGTCTTTCATTAATGATTTCATTGCCAAAAACTGTAACAAAGGATTGACGCCGCTAAGAAAACTGCCGAGACCGCCTTCTCCTGCTGCTCCTGCTCCTGCTCCTGCTCCTGCTCCACCCAGTATACCGCCTTCACCTGATCCTAAGAAAAGGTTCCTCAACCAAGGCCCAATTTTACCACCAAAAGGTCCAGTTGCTGTTTCTTCTGGAAAAAGGCTGGGCCATAATTGATCTAAATAAGTTGCATATTCTCCGGAGCTCATACTCGTTGGAGGACTCCAGTCTGGATCGTCTCCCATCATTTCGGGAATATCCGAAAAGTCTATATAAAAAGGATCATCTTTTGATATTCCCGTTATAGGATCAAAATAAAATTGGTCTTGATCTAAAAAATTTATATAGTCTCCGGGTGTTTCATATTCGTCCGGAACACTCCAGTCTGGATCGTCTCCCTTCATTTCAGGAGTGTTCCAGTCAATGTCTAACCAATCAAATTCCCCTGTATCCCCTCCTTCTTCTGGAAAAAGGCTGGGCCATAATTGATCTAAAGAAGTTGCATAGTCTCCGGGGCTCATACTCGTTGGAGAGCTCCAGTCTGGATCGTCTCCCTTCATTTCAGGAATATCCGAAAAGTCAATGTCTAACCAATCATCAAACAATCCCATGTGTCTCTCCGTTATTGTGTATAGCTATTTGCATTTTATTCTACCATGTTTTGTGAGCAATGATTATTTCTTATTTTTTCCTTGCTGGAGTACTATATGAAGGGGCCGCACCCATAGAATAGTCCCAACCAGCTCCGGGGTTAAGTGGAGCAATGGAAGAAACAGAAGGATAAGATCTTTTTTGAGCTGAAACCGTTATAGGCTGTATTGAGGAAGCGCCGCTTCTTTGTGGTATACCTAGAGCATTTCTTATTCTTGGTCCCCATGTTCCTCCCATTATTCCGGGGCCAAAATCTTTCATTGCTTGTTCCGTGCTTCTTATTCCCAACATTCTACTAGCTAAATTTCCTAGTTGTGGACCAGTGGCTCCTCCAAGAGGTCCTCTTTGTCCTGCTATCTGTGGCGAAGCTTTGTTCAGTCCCGCCATAAGTAAACCAAGCAAAGGATTGGCAGCAGCATATTTCATTCTACTTATTGTACCAAAAGGATTGGCAGCAAGACTCGGTAGTACTCCTTGTCCCAAAGGACCCTCTGTGCCTAGACCAAAAGCACCACCTTTATTAGACAAAGCGTACAAGGCCGATGGTCCATGCTTTTTAAGCAAGCTTTTAATCCCCGCTTGGCGTGCTGCTTGTTGTGCATAGAACTTACCTATATTTTTAAGTGGGACATTTTGTTTTAGACCCATTATTAAAGGCAAGAGTTGTCTAAGTTTAGGATTAGACATAATGCCTTGTTGTGCATAGTGCTTACCTATATTTTTAAGTGGGACATTTTGTTTTAGGCCCATCAATAAAGGTAAGAGTTGTCTGGCTTTAGGATTAGACATAATGCCCATTTGTCCCATGCCTTTAAGCCAGTCCCTGACCCATGAATCTTTAATAATGCCTCCACCTTGATAGCCCTCATAACCAGAGGCATAAGCTGCTCTGGCTTGTTTTGCTGCGCCTGCTCTGGTTGGGTAAACCTTTCCGTGTTTACCCCATTTATATCCCCCGTTAGTTTCTTGTATAGGCATTATAAATTAATCGTTGTTGAGCCGTTTGTAGCTACAGTTAAAGTTCCAACAGATCCCGTTGCGGATAATCCGACTTCGGTTCTAGTAGACAAGTCTTGCCATTTATTTCCTGTGTATATTTGTATAACATTTTTAGACGTATTCCAAATAACGTCTCCAGCGGCATACTGGTTCTCGTTTAGAGTACTATCATTATATTGTGGCGTTGCCGTAGGATCAAATCTTCCAAGATTGATCTCTAAAATTCTAATCATTCTGTTATAAAGAGCAGGTTCAACTTCATTGAGCGCAATAGGTAATCGAGTTTCTAATAATTTAGCCATTATCTTCTACCATCAGGCCTAACATTTAATCGTGTGTCTCCCAAACGCCATCCGACGCCCAAACGACTTCCAGCAACATTATCATCATCAGATTCGATTCTGAGAACAGCCTGCCTTGCTCTTAGTCTTGTATTTAATTTAGTAGTACTACTGGTTACTGTTTGAGTAGTGTTTGTCGATAAACTTTCTCCTGGAAAATTTCTTGATTTAAGCACGAAATTAATTGTTTGGTCATCGCCACCGTTTCCTGTAAATTTAACGTCCGGTATAACGTTCTTTACAGAAGAAAAAAGTTCTCCATCGTCTATATCAAAATCGCTTGACTCAATATAAACATTGTCCATAGGCGAACCGTCTGCATCATTACCTGTCTCTTGTTGATATAAATACCCCACATCTGAGGTCGTATAAGTTGCTCTGGGATATTCTACCAATCCCTCATCTAACCAAGCACTACGAACCAATTGTCCAATGCTCCAAACATTTTCTTGATAGTTATAACTAACGTAACGATCAATTTCAGAAGAGCTACCAGAAGGGTAGAACCAGCCTACTTCATTAAATTGTTTGTTTAAAAAACCAAAGACCTTATACGCTTGACCTACATTAAAACTGCTAAAAACATAATAATGCACAGAACAAGGAACAGCTGAAACGTTTCCATCGTAGGTATAAAAACCTTTTTGATCCATCCAAAATACACCCCTTGGTGTATTAACAGCAGCATTAGGTCCTACTAGCCCAATGCCTTGATTAACTAAATTGACCCCGAAAGTATACGGAGGCCCAATAAATTGCATACTATATAAAGAACTATCGGTCCAAATTAATATTTCTTCTCTTGAAGAAAGACCACCGATAATCTCTGAACCAGAGGAAAGTGTTATGGAACCTGATGTATTATCTGCTTTTGGTTCCCATTCGGCCGCGTTTTCCTGGTCACTCCAACAAATAAACAAAGGATTAATGCTTCCTGATCGAGAAGAACCGGAAATAGGGTCCGCGCCTAAGCAAATAACATGCCTGTCCTTTTCTGATACCATTACTTGAAGCGCCTTTGTTGGAGCTAAATTAGCATTTGTTAAATCACTTAAAGCAACAGCTCTGTCTGTGCCTAATGTTTTAGCGCTGGTGTCCCAATAATAAATTCCACCCAACCGTACATTCATTAGTAGGTCTTCCCCAAAATTATCATGTGTCCAAATTCTTAACTGGTTAGTCGCGGATAAGGAACTTATAGAGCCCCAACCCCCGTCTCCCCACGGATTAGCCCCCCAACCTGTGCTAGATACATAATCATCCAAACCTACATTAATTTGATAAGCACCAACTACACTGGAACCACCGTTACCACTGTCACTACTGTTTGCTGTTACTGTATCCCCGTCTGTATCTTTAGCTTCAATAGTGTAAACATTGGCACTGGTGATAGTAGTAATCTGGTATTCTTGATTCAATACATCGGCTGTAATCAAACCCCCTAAAGTTGCTGCACCACTGTAAGTAACAAAATCATTCTGAACTGCACCATGAGAAGTATCAGTTACAGTCAAGGTTGCATCACCATTGGAAGCAGAAAAAGTTACATCCCCAGCAGATGTAGTTGCACGAATTGGAGTAATGTCATTAAACCCGCCACCAGACTCTATATAATATTTCCATGTAGTGCCTAAGCCTAAGTATCTTGTTGCTTCAAGATTAATCCAGGCATGTAAAGCTCTGCAAGTAGATTGAAAAGTATTACCTGTGTCCTTGGTCCATCCGCCTATTTTTTCTGCCCTACCTTGACGAAAACGCACTAAATTAGCATCATACCAACCGCCTTCGTTACTGTAATCAGTTCCTTCTCGATTGATTCCTGGTCTAAAATTATATTTGGAATAAGGCATTATTTTTCTGTTTGTTCTTCCTCTTCGTCCATTTCCCTATAATAACCCACAATATGTAATATCTGCTCTAAATATCTGGTAACTTCCCCCATGGTCATGGATAAGTTCTCATAACCTTGA
>Ga0209757_10000228_pt1 | contig 13750 bp, 2 predicted proteins | sample ETNvirome_6_1000_FD_185472 | JGI IMG/M metagenome (GOLD analysis project Ga0209757, IMG submission 185472) | Marine viral communities from the Pacific Ocean - ETNP_6_1000 (SPAdes) (version 2) | ecosystem: Environmental > Aquatic > Marine > Oceanic | place: Pacific Ocean | collected 2013-06-19 | reverse complement strand
TTTACCACCTCCAATAGGAACTAACTCTACTTTTTTAGTAACTCTACCTTCTTTAATTTGTATAACGGGAGCATCTGTCGGGTTATCCATTCTATCCCAAAATTGCTCATTAGCGTAGAAAGCTAACAACTTACCGTTTTGAAATACTAGGTTTTTTGGTCCTTGATGATAAACCAACCAATTAGTCCACGCATCGTCTGTTAACTTACCTTCTTTAGCCTGTGTAAGACACCAAGGGTTGGAGTCTTTACCCCAGTGAGAATTTATGATATTTCTAACGGCTTGCTGTCCTTCTTTGTTGTTGTTAATCTCATACTCTACAATACCGTGCTCTTTATTAATAGTTATACCTGGGTAAAGTTCTTTTACTTTATTTGGATCCGTAGGTTTTACTTTAGTTTTACCAGCATATTTTTCTATAATCTCATTAGGATTTTTATAAGAGAATATATCTTCTTTATGTTTCTCAGCTATCTCTACTGCTTGCTTAATTTTATAACTATCTTCACCCAACTTAACATTACTTGTGGCCAACCATTTAGTAGTTATTCTTTCATACTTTCTTTTCTTATCAGTAGGAACATCTAAGTTGTCAATAAAATCAAACATATTATCAACCGTCTTAGACACCAACCCTTCTTTGACTAGATCAGGACGATTTTTTGCTATTGTGTTTTCATATTCACCTCTATGGCTTTTAGAAAACTTAATATTATTATAAGTACCAGGGTTGGCTAACCCATCAACGTCTTTAACATCATTTTTAGAAGACTCTTCAAGAAGTTTAACTACCTGCGGATCACCATGAAGAAAATCAGCTTTTGCTTGTTGAACCTTAGACTTAACATCAAATTGATCCAACATGTTCTGCACAGCTTGCACGTTCTGTAAAGCATCATCTGCAAAATAAAAGTCGTTATAACCTTCGCCAACCTTATCAGCTACCCAAAGCGCTTTAGCTTCAGGAGTTGAATTAGCTAACCCCGTAATATTCTCTAAAGGTATATTTAATCCATTGGCCGTTAGAAAAGCGTGTATATGTGGAGCAGCTTCAGCGGGTCTAGCGGTTAACACAAACATATCTTTAGGACCAAACTTCCCCTGCAGTTTCATTGCCTTTTCAAACAGTGGAGCGGTTTGGCCCTCAACCACTTCATTAAATTCAGAGAAATCAAATGTTCCACCTTGTTCTGATATATCAGCCCCTTCGTTAGCGAATTCCTCAGCGTCCAACCTTCTGTTCTCATAACTACTAACAAAGTCATCCATCTTTTTTACAAGCTTTTTAGGCATTGCATCTTCTTGACTTAATTTATTAGTGTTAACTTCCATAAACCTATCACCAAACATAGTCTTAAAACCATCTTTATTACCCTGAACTGCTTCGTGGTTTTTTGTAACGATTTTATCCAACAAAGATCTTTCTTTTCTCGCTGCGTTTCTTTCCAACGCAACATCTAATGATGTTTCAACAAATACCATACTAACATCATATCCTTTGTTTTTAAATTCGTTAACTAGTTTCTCCATAGACTTAATAGATCCGCCGGTACCGTCAATAACAACCCCACCACCATCACCTTGGTACTTCATCATTTTTCTTTTAGCAATACCTCTAGCCTGATGTTGTAAAGAGCCCAATTTACTTCTTTGTTCTTTAGTAAAGTCATTCATGTTCTCTGGTAACCCAGAGTTTTTCTTTAACCACTCTAAAGATATGTCAGAGTTAACAATTTTAAATCCTTGATCTTTTAAACCTAGCTTACTAATAACGTTACCTTTACCACTACCAGCTCCACCAGCTAAGAATATAACTTTTCTTCCTGGTTTTGGCGTTCCATCTGGATTTGGAATCTTAGCTCTAACCCCTGATTTAGTCGTAGCTAGTGTATCATCAAAATCTAATACTGTAATACCTTTAGCGGGATTAACTGTCCTAGAAGCGACTATAGCTCTGTTTAGTATTTTGTTTTCTAAAAGATTTCCTTTTAATATTTTATCCGTTTTAACCCAAGCTTCTGTTGGCGCTAGCGGCTCCATGTTATTTGTTATATCTAATAGTGTTTCCATTCTACCATTAGACAGCTCTCTAGTTCGATCATTAAAATACCTTATCCAAGCCGGCATGTCTAACGTTTGCCCAACAAACAGAGAAGAACCAAGTTTAGCTTCTGTTATAACTTTATCCATTGTATTTGGTATCACAGCTACGTTATAGTTTTTCAAAAACTCTTTTATATCTGTTATGCCCCCACCATTTATATACGCATCAAACATATTCATTAACACCGCTACTCTAGGTTGCATATGCTCATATTTAAGCTCATCACCCGGGTTTTCGAAGCTGAAAGCGTTGTCAGATATATATTTAAACTTAGCGGCTCTAGCTAAAACAGAACTCATGTTAGAAAGTAGAGAGGCTTGAACCATCATCAAATCAACATTATCGAAATCTTCTTTAGGATTGTTAAATAAACCACTATAAAACTTAACAATATCATCCAGCAGTTCTTGAGAGATGTCTTCATTTCTACTTCTTGTGTTTAATTTATCGATACTCTTAGTATCTGCTAAAGCACTTTGACTACTTTGAGCAGACGTAATACTTTCTAACCTTACAGGAATTCCATTGTATTTTATACTGTTTTTATCTAATGATATTTTCCCATCTTTACTTTTCTTCGTTTTAAACTCAATACCAGGTATAGACCCAAGCGTTGCCTTTAAAAATTCTACGTTCCCTGGGAATGGTTGTTTTCTATCTAAATAAGAGTTTCTACTTGACGAAGCCAAATGTCCTTTTAACAACAGTATTTTAGCTATGGATTCTTCAGCTTTCTTTGGATCAAACAACTCGTTAGATAGCATTTTAATAGTAGCAATCATCTTTTTAACCCTATCTGGATCTCTAAAAGCTTCAGCGGCTGTTATGTTACTTCCTGAAAAATCTTTTACTTTTAAGAATTGATTTTCGTTTGTTTCTAACAACTTAACAGCTAAATTAGCGGGTTGTTTTAATATCTTAGAATTATATCGCGATATAACACCAAAAAAAGCTTTTGTTAACTTATCTAGGTTTTCTATTATCTCAGGTACATCTTCATATGTTTTAGCGAGAGCATCCCTAACGCTTTTCTCACTAGTTTGTAATATATTATAATTTACAAACTCATCAATTCTACCCCATAGTACCGCCTTGCCATCTAGACTTAAAGATCTATCCATACGACCTACAACCTGCTGACTTCTACTAAACACATAAGCGGATCTTCCATCACCAATAACCCGAAGAACCTCCATAGGTTTACCATCCGCCTCTAATTGTTCCCTTACAGCTTGATTAGTCAATAGTTTACCTGTTTGCACCGCTAAGGCCTGCACTCTAGCCGATGTATTTCTATCACTACGAACAGATTTATTGTTAATGACACCCATTACTTCTAAAAAATCTTTAACACTTATGTTTTTCTTTTTAGTCCAAGGTGTTAAATTATCTTTTCTTACGCCCTTATTATAAAAAGCTTCTAATAAAACTTTATTTACACCAGTTGCTTTATCAGGTCTACGTTCTAACTTTCCAGTTTTAGGATTTTTAACCATCTTCACTGTATGGTGTTCTGGTAGAGCGTGTAATAAAGCGCTCGCGTTTCTATTAATAAACATTTGAGCTAACAATAATTCGTTTGTACCTTTTTGAGTATCTATCCTAAGGTTAGCTAAAAACTTCTTACTCGTAGGGTCTAACTTTGCGACATCAATACCGAACATTTCTGCCGTTAAGTCAGGTCGTAAGTCTTTTAAGGTTTTGTAGGTTAATCCTTTAGTGTCTATAGTTTTTGCTATTTTCCTTACAATTCTATTGATCTCTTTAGCTTTTTGGTTATCCCCTATAAAAGCGGTACCTTGACCAATTCCTATTCTCTTATGTAATTTAAATCTTTTCTTAGCTTCTTCATCTATCTTGTTATCATTATCTTGATCTTCCGCTAAAAGAGCTTTACCAAATCCAGCAAACTGCTTTAATCTCGTGACGTGTGGTATTCTAGTTGGTAATAAATCCCATATATGAGAAGTTAGTTTTCTTTGAGTTGGGTCCCAAGTACTAACTATATAAGGTAAACCGTTTTGCCCAACCTCAACCCCAGTTGTTAAAACATCTAAAATTAAATCTTCATATTTGTCATATTTAGGAGTATTACCGTATTGAGCGAACAACTTATTGTTAGCGTAGTTTCTCCACAAACTCCCAATAGAATAACCAATAAATAATTTATCTTTTTTAGGTACACTTTCCCAAATATCTAAATGCTGTTGGTTACTAGAATCAAACTCGCCTTCCAACCCATACGCTTGTAAAGCCTCGCTAAGTTCTTGGTTTGTTTTAGAAAATAAATCGTTTTTCTTTCCTAAATCTAAAGGCTGTTGACTACGAGATGGTGTCACAGCTCCAACTTTATTTTTAATCCAAGCTATATATTCTTCGTTTTTTCTATTTTTCTCTTCCACTGATATATAGGTTTGCATACTCTTTTTACCCATTTCTATAACCTGCTCATTAAATTTACCTTCTATAGCCTGCTTGTTATAAGACTTTAAAAAGTTGAATAAATCTTGAGAATCTTTTATATCAGTGTTGGTTGCCTCATCAACCCCAGCTTCTTTCATTTTTCTACCAAAGAACTCGTTAAAGTAGTTTATTATTTTACGCCATAATTTTTGATTTTGCTCTGAGTCTACAGGTATAGTCTTATCACTAACGACAGCGTCGTGATACATGTTGATATATTCCTCACCGTACTCCTCAAATGCTCTTTCCGTACCAGGAACACCAACCCCATTTTCGTCATACTCGTTAAACCTATAACCTCCCTTGTCTAACTTAGCATTTAATATATCTATTTGATCTTGAGGTAATATATCTAAAAAACCCTCTATTAATTGCTTTCCTTCTGGCGTCAGCTTCACCCAAATTGTCTTGCCTTTGTGTGTAATTGCTCTAGCTGGTCCGTTAAGAACATTATATAATAAACCGTGCAGCATCTCATGCGATGCAACGCTTCTTGCTTTGTGGTATTTTGCAACCTCTTTGTTTATTATAAATTGAAAACCAACTATTTCCCCAGTATTGGCATCAAAATTTGGAGCAAAAAACCCATTACTCATAGCCGCTTCTTTTCCATACACATAAAATACATCTTCTTGTGACATCACAACTGACTCTGCGCCGAATTGTTCTGTTACTTTAGAAACTGCTTCAATATTATCTTCTAATAACAAATCTCTTAAACCATCTTTACTTACCACGGTTGGTTGAACTAAAAATCCTTTTTTACCAAATTGATAATTAGCATCTTTAAGAGCCAGGTATTTCAAAGCGTCTTTATACTCCTGTATTTTTTCTTGGTTACGTTGTCCTTTTCTTTTTGCGTATTCTTTTTTAAGTTCTTCTCTTAATTCTTGTTCCGTCCTGTTGTCTATAAAAGCTTCAGATTTAGCAGCTTGTTTAGCTGTCATAACAACTCTACTCGCGGCATCTTTAGGTGCATATTTACCAAGTATTTTATAAGCCTCTTTTTCTGCCTCAATATCGTTTTTAACTACTATACGTAAATTTTTACGTTTTTTAGGATCTCTCATTCCATATTTAGCAGACTTTATTGCTTTTAAAAATGCAGCTTTATTGTCGTAGCTTTTTCCAGCTATACTATATTCTGGTGAAAAAGCTTTTAACTTCAAATTCGCTACTATTAATTTTGCTTTTTGTTTTCTTAAATCCTTTTTAGCTTTTTCTGTTGTCTCAGGATCTTTTATCTTATCACTTATACTTTTTATGATAAAATTATTATGATCAATTTCTTTTTGATTACTTTCTGACTTTATTACATTTCTTTCGTTGTTAATAGATTCATTAACAGCTTCTAGTTCTTTTTTAAGATCCTCAACCAAAGGACCATTAGGATCTGCGTCTATTTTCCCTTGCAAGGCGTTTCGTTGAGTAATTTTCTCTATCATTCTATCTTGCTGCTCGAATGTCATAATTTGTTTACCATCCTCATCCCATATTAAATCATCAATTTCTCCTTGTACTACTATGTAATTGTCAACATCTTTTTTCCATTGTAGTATTTCTTGTTCTTGCTCTTTTGTTATACCTGGCTTTGCTAACTCCAACTCTAAGGCTTCCTCAAATGCAGGAAAGTTCTCACTAGCAGCCCTATATATACTAGTTTTATTCATACTAGCAAGGTTACCAGACAATCCTCTCATTCCTAAAACTGAAAAAGCTGTTAGTATAGCTGTTTCTTTATAACTAGCATAACCAGGAATTTCAAAATCAGTGCCAAAATTATCATTATAAATTTGATTTATTATACCATTACTATAGTTTTGCGTAAACTCTTCTAATAATTCTGGTGGTACTGATTTTAAAGAATTCTTAAAAGCGATTTTTCTAGCATTTTTCAAATAATTTAAAATTGTTTGCCCAGGTTTTGAAGATTTCGCAATTTTTCTCGTAATTTTAGCTACATCTAATTTAGCCCATTTCCAATCAGGATTTATAACTTCTATTAAAGCCTCTGTAGCTGTTGCTCTAACGGCATATTCATATGCGTCTTCCGCGGTAAAATCCTCATTTAGTTGACTATAAGCTTCATCGAGTTTTCCTGGAAATATAACTGGTAAACTAGCCACAAATGTGCTCGATCCACTAGTAACAGTTTTAGCAAATGGTGTTGCTATTTTTAGAGCTCGACCCGGTACTACTCTAGCTAGTTTTCTTTTCGAATATTTCATAGCTAATTTTGTAACAGCATAAGATCTACCACCGGTATATATCATAAACCCCATGTCCGCAACAGTCGTACCAACGTTAGGAAGTAATCTATGCATATTAACATCCATGGTAACTGGATCAACGGTTGGTGTTTGATCAGTGGTAAAAGTATAATCTTCTAAATCTAAGTTTATATCATTTCTAGCTCTCAAAAGGGTTTCCGCATCAATAACCCCAATCTCTTTTAATCCACCCATACCTAGTGATACTAGTCCAGCTCCAGTTCTTGGAATCCAATTTATTAATTCTGCCATTAAATTTCCAATACCAGCGCCTTCATCGAACCACCTTTCACCTTTGTTAGCTAATTCCTGAAGGTCTGCTTTTTTACTATATTTTTCTCCATATTCCGTCTTTTCCAAAAACTTAAGCCTCATTTTTTTGAGATCAATAGCTTTGTTTTGTAGTTCATGAAATCCTTTTAATATCTTTTGGTTCTTTGGAGTCATTAACTCCTCTTGAGCTATTACAACCTCTTGATAAACACTAGCGTGATGGTTTAGTTTTTTAACTAAAGCGTTATACGCATCAATATTTTCCTTTGTATATACTATAGTTCCATCATCAATACCTTTTTTTATATTCTCAGCACCATTAAGTGCTTTATTGTATCTTGTAGTTACTCTTTCTGCCTTCTCATTTATTTTATTAAAACTATTGACAAGACCCTTTACTCCCATTTTGTCATAAAGCGCAAATTCCTTGTTTGTTTTGTTAGACACATGCACGAAATATTCATTCATAACTTGACCTTTAAAATCATTTTCTGTATCCTTGTTACGCGTTTTTGAAGAATATACTTTTCTACCACTTTTTAACGTGCGCTCCTCATAATACAGTTTCATTAAAGCTTGTAAGTGAGAGTTGTTAGCAAACCACTCTCTAAATTCCCTTTTATTTATATTTGCGTCAACATCATCACCAAATATTAAACTCATATCATCTTTAATTAAACCACCTTCTAGATAATAATAACCAAGAGCATCTTCCTCTTCGCTTGCAGCCGTAACACTGTTTAGTTGTTCTTCAGAAGGATTTTCTGTACCAAAATATTTTATCAGCCCATCTTTATCTTTGTTTTTTATAGCCTCAGTTCTGAGACTATTATAATCAGCTATAGAGCTTTCGCTTAATGTTTCGATAGCGTGGGCATATGTTTCTGAATCTAACTCATCAAGATTAGCTAAGTATTCTGGACCAGTATTACCAAACTGATCTGTTATATCACCTTGCGTTATCTTTTTTCTAACATATTCTTCTAAAGTTGTCTCAACCATATCCACGGCTTGTAGTGAGTTTGGAACGTCTGATGAATATTCGTTTTTCCAAGCATCATAAAGTTTTCTTTGATCAGCCATATCATCAGCTCGAATTTTATCCGCAGGAGATAATCTTTTTTCTTTGTCTTCTCCAAAATTCCAAGAAAATATATCACTTCCAAAATTCCATACTGTAGGAAGTAAAGCTTCAGCACCAATTGCAAGTGCTTGTTTTTTTGTCATCATAACACCATCGTTCTTGTTTTTATACCAAGTTTCAAAACTAGTTGCTTGTCTAGCGTCATGTTCTACTTTGATTTCATCTTCGTCCATCTGGTCAACAATAACATTACCGTTGTTTTTTGAAACAAACTTATCTGTACTCGTAACATCAACATAATCTTCTTCACGAATGATTTTTTTACCTATTTGCTGACCCTCTGTTGTTACTTTAGCGCCCATTAAAGATTGTCTATACTGTTCGATTATTTCTTTGTCCGTCCAACCTACAAACCCCTCGTTTTTTGCCTCTAATAATTGTTCTTCTTCACTAAGAGCATTAAGTCTTTCTACATTAGCTTTTATCTCTTGCTTTTTAGCTTGCTTTTTGGCCTCCTCCTCTTGTTGTTTTAACGCGATTTCCTCTTCGCTAAGATTTAGTAACATTTCTTTCTTTTGTGATTCCGAAGAACCATCCCCAGATTCGGATGCCCCATCGTCTCCTTCCACAGTGACATCCTCCTGTGATGGATCTTCCTTTATCACTTCCGTTTCGGACTTTTTTACCTTCTGCATGTTTCTCATCCCTGACCAAGGACCACTCTCAGATTCGGATGCCTCACCTTCTCCTTCCGGAGTTGGAAAGAATTGATTTGTAAAATCTTCAGATGATTTACTATAATTTCCATTTCCATTTAAATGTTTATATAATTTTTCTCTAGATTCTGGATTTGCAAATTGCTTTATGAAATCCTCGTAGGATTTACTATAGTTTTCATTACCTTGCAGATACTCGTGTAGCTTTATTGACGCGTCATTACCCTCGACTACTACTTCTTCAGCTACTACTTCCTCAGCTACTACTTCTTCAGCTACTACTTCCTCAGCTACTACTTCTTCAGCTACTACTTCCTCAGCTACTACTTCTTCAGCTACTACTTCCTCAGCTACTACTTCTTCAGTAGGAGCTACTTCTTCAACAACTTCTTCAGTAGGAGCTACTTCTTCAGCTACTACTTCTTCAGTAGGAGCTTCTTCAGTTTTTACTTCTTCTTCAGCTACTTCTTCAGCTACCACCTTCTCTTTTTCTATAGCTTTATTTTGCCCAAAAACCGGTTTTGGTTTACCAAAAGTAACGGTTCCATCATCACTGATGGTTGTTCCAGGTGCAAAAGGTGTTGGTTTTATGTCTTCAGCTATAGTTTCTGGAGTGATTTCTTCTTGTATAGTCTCCGGCACATCGGTAACACTTGGGATTTGCGGTACGTATTTTTTATTTTCTTCTATCGTTAAATCTAACGCGTTGTAAGATGCTGTAGAATCTACACCTGCAGCTTGATAGCTTTGCCATTTTTCACTTGTAATACTGTGCCTATAAGGATTTATAACAGTGTCTCCTAAACTTTGTGCTGTGGCTTTATTTAACCAAGTGGTATTAAATTTATTTGGTTCGGCTTTTTTGTAATAATTAAGCGTTGCATTTAACGCATAAACCGGATCATCCTTTATTTTCTCCATAAAAGCATTGAAATCCCCATCAAAACTCATGTCCTTCATAACACCTTCTAGTTCAGTCTGCCTATCTCCTAATCCACCATAATTTGCTAGTGTTATTTGCAAGGGACCAAAACCACCAGAATAAGTAGCTGTTGGATCCGCATTATACAAAACTCCATTCTTCTCCGCATTACTTAGAGCTTTCCAGTCGCTTTTTTGTTTATCGGTTAAGTCTTTTGGATCACCATAACCTGCTGTTGCTAGGTTTTTTCTATGACTTACTACATTGAATTTATAACTTCCTTTCTTGTGTTTAACCCCACCAACTTTCATTTTTGTGGAATCCCAATTCCCCATTTGTTCCTTATCAGCCTTAGTGTACAAGACGTCTTTTGCATGCTTGGAGTATATTTGTTTTAGTGTTCTAGGAACTTCTACAGAAGCCCTACCACCACCGCTTTCTAACTCAATATTACCCATGATAGCAGCAATACCCTCGTCGTTTATTCCGGGGAACTGATCTTTTATTACCTTAATTAAACTATTTTTATCCGCCATGTATTATATATTATTTAATTTCTTTAAAAATCATCTATTACAATTGCAGGTGGGGTTTTCTTAAAATCTTCATTAGCACTACTATTACTAGCAGCATTAAAATCATCATCCCACATTATACTTAACTGCTCTAAAAAGTAATCATCATTTATTTGATATCCATCTCCTTTTAATTCTTCTATTGCTGCTTTGTATTCTGCGCTTTCTTCATCTAATTCCCCATCTTTTTTAGGTATATCTGGGTAATCTTTATTTAGTATACTGTTTAATATAGGGGCAAAATCATCTTCTTGAAACATTAAATCCGTGGCAGCGCTTGGATTATCTTTTAAAATCTTTTTTACCTGTTTCATCATTTTTGGTTTGTGTACTCTATCCCACAAGGTAGGATCTTTTTGAACAGCACTTTTTCCCGCGATGTCTAATATATCATATGCAAACCCATTGCCTTCTTCATCTCCTTCAATTAAGTCATACAACGAGTTGTCATATCTTCTACCAACATCAATCGCGTCCCAAGGTTGCTGTGTTATTGTACCGCTAGCATCTTGACTATTATACATTAGCCTTGGTATACCGTTTGCATCTTCTTGTACTACAGCTTCTTTCGCCATACTCCCGTTTGCCATTTTGTGAAAGTTAATACTTTGATGAGCTCTATTTGATTTTGCATAACCATTGCTACCGCTCATGTCTAACAACTCTCCTTGTTTTTTTGCAGCGTTCTCAAAATCCGCGTTTAGTTGTTGTATTCCTTGATCAACATTATTGAGAAACTCAGTAGCTTTTAATTTTTCCTCTTCATTACCAGTTCTTAAAAGTTTGTGTGCCGCGGCTATTTCTTCTTTTTTAAGTAACAAATAATTTGTAACTTGCTTGTTCGCTGCTTCTGTAAGTTTAGGAATTTCAACTCCATTAGGATTATTATTTAACAAGTTAGCCGTTGTTATTGCCGCAGCATCCGCTTCAGACGCTCTCATCATTGAATCGGTAAATCCTTTAGAGTAATCATAAGGAGTTTTATAACCTGCCTCAGACAAGCTTGCCTGTCCTGAAGCATAACCCGCTCTTTCGAACATTCCTATGTTACTTTGTTTTTTTGCCATACTTTATTTGTTATTAGATTACTTAACTTATTTTTTGAGTTTACCCATAAATTCTTCAACACCACTACCAAATAAACCACCCGTAGCCGCACTTGTTAACCCACTCGCAACTCCACCAACTATTCCACTAATACCAGCTGATTTCTGAGCATCAGCAGCTGCTTTAGCCGCGTTTGCTGCTTGCAGTTGTCCGGAAGCTAATCCCATTAAGCCTTGTGATTTTTCATACTCTAAACCCCTAGCATCAGAAGCACCTTGTAATCTAGTGGTTTCAGCTTGTTGTTCTCCCATAGCTATAGTTTGTTGGGCTTGAGCTTCAGCTGTTTGCTCCGCTCCAGCGCCTTGAGCTGATAAAGCTTGATTACGCGCTTCTTGTTGTCCTATTGAAGCAGATTGTTGTTGAGTTGCTAACTGTCCTTGGTTAGCCATAGATTGTGCTAAGGCAGCTATACCAGATCCACCGGCAGCTCCACGCATATTCTCCATTATGTTAGATCTTTGTTGAGCTCCTTGCTGAGCTTGGAATTGAGCTTGCTGTTGGTTTACAGTTAAATCTTCATATGTGTTTTCGTAATTAGTTTGTATACCAGAATATGCGTTTGTAACGCCAGCCATTAAATTGCTAGTGTCTAAACCCTGGAAACCTTTTTTTTGTTTGTTTAATTCAGCTTGAGCTATTTTCTGCTGCTCTTTAGCTGCTCTCCCTGCTTTAGCTCCACCTATAATATTTGAAATCCCACCAACAACACCTAATGCTGCTCCTAAAAACTTTGCGGGACTTACTTTTCTACCTTTTGCCATATCTATTTATTTGTTATTTATAATCACAGTTTTAGCTATTTTTTTACCTAGACAGCAGTTAAGAACCTTTCAACATCGAAAAATATATCAACATTATTAATTGCCATGTTGGACACTTTTAAAGTACCTCTTATTGTTATGTTAGACGCTCCACCGTGAAAATACAATGTCTGTCCACTCTCTAAAGTTTGCGCTGCGCTAACCACTATGTTCCCTGCGCCATCATCAGTTGATTTCGATACTATAGTGGGGTTTACTGCAGACGTGCTTATGCCTACTCCACTTACAATCATTCCCTGACTAACATCCCCGACATCTGCTAACCCTATAGTTGTACTGCTACTAACAGCACCACTTGTGGTTGTTGACACCGCTGCTGTAATTGGATTAGTACTACCACTATAAGCCATACTCGTGACGTTTAACTCAACCTTAACACCTGTTAACGCTTCTATGTCTTTTTGTCCATGTGCAAATACTCTAACTCCAGAATCCGACTTTAAAGCATCGAGTTGTTGAGTGTTAAATACTATATTACCCGCTTGAGCCATTGTTCTACCGTTTCTATCAACAGCCGTAACATCGTTTCCATAAGCGTCCACAGCAAGCGCAAGTACATCATCAACAGTGGTACTGTTAATGTAGTTACCATACTCCCCTTCTTTTAAAACATCTTGTGTCGTTGTTGTTGTGTAACTAGATATTAAAGCGGGTGTAGTTGTGTTAAGACCTGTCCCTGTTCTCGCGGGATCTAATTTCATTCCTTTTTTTAGGTTAGCTATATTTGTTACTGGCCATCTATAAAAAACAGTGGCACTGCTAGTATCTTCTCCCTCAATAACTAAAGCCGCAGATTCAAAGGTGATGGTTGTATAGGCACATAAATCATCAATGGTAGGGATTTTAGAAACGCTAAACGTTCGTCCAGTTGTGGGTGTAATACTCACGGAAAAAGGAATAACAGTACTGTTTCCCGACGATATAGATGATGAAGTTGCGCCCGCGTCGCTATCACTACCATGAGGCGTCATTGCATTAAATGGTGGAGTAAACGATATGATCGCATCATTAGTTGCACTATCAGAAGCAGAGATTTGTATTTCATTAACGTTATCACCATCTGGATTTACTTTGGTAACTAAAGCATGTACCGCTGAAGCTATTCCAGTAGTTATCACTTTATCTCCAACCTGAACAATATTTGAATCTGTTGCATCAGCATCAATAACTATTCTATTAGAGCTACTAGTAGCGCCATTTACTCCACTCCCACTAGCGAGATAAAGAGATGGAGCTACACAAGATAGTTTTAAAGTTTTTAAAGCGTCTTGGTATATTATTTTTGTTAATATACTAGAATTGGATCCAGTGGATTTATTTACATTGATACTGCCATCAGCATTCTTTCTTTCCATATAACGAGCATGAGATGTCTTAATGTTATAAACCGTTTCAGCGTGTAGGTTGATAGTATA
>Ga0209757_10000226_pt1 | contig 13841 bp, 27 predicted proteins | sample ETNvirome_6_1000_FD_185472 | JGI IMG/M metagenome (GOLD analysis project Ga0209757, IMG submission 185472) | Marine viral communities from the Pacific Ocean - ETNP_6_1000 (SPAdes) (version 2) | ecosystem: Environmental > Aquatic > Marine > Oceanic | place: Pacific Ocean | collected 2013-06-19 | reverse complement strand
TCAACATCAGTACAAGTATTGATTGAAACTATACCTTCACCTTCAATTCCATAATCTTCATATGAGTCGCTATCACTCTGTACTAATTCTGTTTCACATTTTGGACATTTCATATCTATTGTTTTAGTTTACGAAACTTATATTGTATAACTCTTTTTCAAACTTATCCTTCTTTTTAAAGTCTTTTCCTTTTGCAATAGTATGTTTTGATCTTACTTCGATAAGCTTATTGATACAAGCTTGTTTTGTTTTGCAGTAAAATGATAAAGTATTAAATAATTTTACTTTTGTTTCTGCAACTTTCTTTTTGGTTTCTTTACTTATAGTAAATTTACCAGTTTCAACTCTAGTCCTTTGTGCATTTTCAACATGCACTGTTAATCTGTAATTGTTCATAATTATTTATTTGTTTTTGTTTTTATAACGTGATTGATAATATCCATTCATATATGAAATTAATCCTATTGGCCAGATGAAACATGTAAATATTCTCATTCCCCAATTCCAATTTGATTGGTCTGGTACTTTTACTCCTTTTGATCTTGCATATTCCGTTGATATATCTACTATGAAGTTAAATATAACTCCTATAAATAGATACCAGATAAAAATTTCTAACATAACGTTTTCTTTAATTTTACTAAATCCGAACATTTTTCATATTCTTCCGACTCTGTATAATATGCTATTAATGTATCAATTAGTTCGTCTCTGTCTACTTGGTTATGTAGATGAGGAAACTTTGGACTATAGTTATCTGACATTGGATTGAATAATACTGATGTATTTACGTATTGGTCAATACTACCGGTCTGCATTGATTCTCTCTCCAACATTGATTCATATGTCGCCTTACCTGTTAAGATAAGATATGTATTCTCAAATGCTGCTCTTGTCATTCGTTCATTAAATTCATTTTGATCTGTTTCAAATAAGTCCCAATTAAATTCTTCTTCCATGTTTATTTTTTAATATTTTTATCTATATGATCTTCAATTTGACTTGCTATATACAAACCTGCTGCTACTCCCATTCCAAATACTGCTACTAGTGTTATAATTTCCATATTATGCTATTTCTAAAAATTTATTATTCATTGTCTTTGCTAAGCTAATTACATTATTGGTATTAATATATTGAGCATCCTTACCATACATTGTTTTGAAACAATCCATGCTATCTTGACTCTTATATCCACCACTGATAAAGTAACTAATTACTTTGATGCCTTCCTTTCTCATTTTCTTTACTTGATGTTTAGTATGATTCAAAGCTCCTGGTCCACTATAGTTATTGAACCAAGGCATACCATCGCTGAAGTTAAGGAAGTAAGCATCTTTACCTCTTGAAGCTTCTACTATATCATTCATGATAGCACTAAAACATAATCCTTCTGGAGTAGTACCACATGATTCCACTTGCGGCATTATCTTAACTAACTTGTTAAGGTGATCCTTTCTTGAATCATATATGGTTGCAATAACTGGTAAGTACATATTTCTATTATCACCTATATTATCGGCTGCTCTAAAACTAACTATCACTTCCATGTTATCAATCATACTACATGCTTTTGCTATGGCCGCTGTGGTCTTCATTGCCTGACGTAATTTACTACCATGCATTGATCCGCTATTGTCAATTGATATATGAAGTACTCCTGGATTATAAGCGAATGATTCTATCTTTTCAAATATACTTTCATTACCATAACCACAAGATGCTAACATTCTATTATCTATCTTACCTGATCTTAATCTATTGAACTTAAGATTCTTTTCTTCTGCTCTAACCTTAAGCTTCTTACCTAACATCTTTCCTAATATAATACCTTCCTTAACTGCTACTGCTCTCTCTTCTGTTCTCCATTCATAACAATTAAAGAAATTTGGAAATTGTTTTGAATCAATTAAGCTTTGAGTTACATTCTTGATAACATATACTTCTTGTTTTCTATCACTATATCTACCTGACCAATCCTCTGATTGATATTTAATCTCTTTAGTTTCAATTCCTGCTTCCTCCATGGCCTTAACAGCTTTTTGATCTTTCTTACTTAAATTCTTTTTCTTAACATTTCCTTTTCCGAAATCTTTTTGCTTTTCAATTGCCTTCTTAAGTGATTGTAATTGTCTTGGAGATAATTCAGGCATCTTACCTTTACCTTTACCTTTCTTAGCTTCTTCTCCTTCTGCTTTCGAACCATCATCTGCTGGAGCATCTCCTTCCATAGTACCGTCTGGACTAGAACAACTAGCACCTTCACCATCACAATCCTTAGCATCTCCGTTCTCATCAAAGTCACCCATTACATCTTCCTTATCTTTATTAGCAATTGGTTTTGGTATATTACTTTCTACTTCTTCAAATATTTTATATGCAACATCTAATGCATCTTGGCTTGTTAATAATCTACCAATATTCTTAAGATCTAATATATCCCAAATCTTTCTAAAGTTCATAATATCTAATCTACGATTAGCATTAGTTATATTCATAATACGGAACATATAAGAATCCCAATCATTAGCTGTATACTCATCTGATTGAAGTCCTTTATCTACAATCTTTGAATTAAAATACTTATCATATAATGCTTCATAGTAACCTCTATAACCAGGAGCTGAATTATAAACAAAATTATCAATTCTTCTATCTTCAACTATGTTTAACAAATCTCTCATTTTATCTAAGATATAATTCTTAGCTAACCAAAGCTCTTCTCCGTCTTCTCTATCTCCAATATATTTATCTACAATCATATGTACCAAATGCATTGGAATCTTTCCTTCCATATCTTTCATCACATCAAAATCTGTTAACTTGATATGTGATCCTTCATGTAACGCTAATCCTACTGCCGGATCAAAATCGTTATCACTTAACTTAGCAGATATGTTAACTCGCTTACCATCGGTATAACTATCAGCACCACTAAATTGTACTGGAATGCTTTGACCTGTTACGATACTAACAAAGTTGGCTATCGCTCTACGGTAACCTGCTAACTTTAATAAATCTACTCCTCTCGGTTTTTCTTCATATTCATCAAAAATACTAGTTCCTGATGATGTAAAATCTTCATCTAACCAGAAGCTTGAATTTGACCAATTATTAAATTTCATATTTTTCATTTTTTTCAATTTTTAACTTTTATATCTAATTAACTAATTAATTATATATAAAGATAAGGAAAATAAGTCATATATCCTAATCTTTTTCATGCTTTTTTTAATAAAGTTATTAAGAATATCATTATTGTTCATTTGGATTAAGTTCTGGTAATTGTCCATTAACTTGTCTAAATTCACCAATGAGATATTTCTCTAACCATCTATAACAAAATTCCTTCTGCACTACAGATATCTTTCTACCATTAGGTCCTGGAATTTTCACGGTAGATTCTTTAGCTTCTAGAAAATAAATATACAATGTCTTACCTGTCTTTTTGATATACTCTTGTACTTTTATATTTGTATCTTGCTGGCCATGTTTATAACTATAAAATCTTTGGTTAACTGCTTCTGTTTCTCCAAACTTTAATACGGCAGTACCATCATATTCATGACCTGGCATATATAATTTATCTGTTAATAGGTATACTCCTGAAGGATCTGTTTTGGCAAATACATTTTTATGTGATGAACCTTTTTGGTTCAAATGTACTTGTACTCCTGATCTCCAATCTCCTGTTACATCTGGAAGCATACATCCTATATATTGGAAATTCATTTTTGTTATATAATCTTTTAATGTTATCATTTTTATTTATTTAACAGGAATTAGTTTTTTAAATCTTTTAGCTACTTCAACTTGGCCTTTGGTCATTCTATGTCCATAATATACTTGATCCCTTTTCTGGTCCTTTCCGTATCCAGCCTTTACATATTCATCTGCTAATTTCTTTATTTCTTTTATCATTTTTTATTTTTTATTTATTAATTAGAATGATGGGGCGCCTCTATGCGTAATCCTTTAAGTAGGTGTCGATTTTGCATTTGGACGCCCTCACCAATCATGAAATATTTTTAGCTAGCGGTTGCATATTCTTTATCACTAACTTCTTCTTCATTGAACAAACTTTCATCTTCTTTGTCCGCTCCAATATATTTTTGAACCAATTGCTTCATATAAGTTCTTTCTGAATCAACACCACCATCGGCATCAAAGAAAGGATAAATACAAGCCTCGGCTGCTTCTGGTAATGTAAATCCGTCTTCTAACAATCCTGCTATCTCAACACTTAATCTAGTACTAATTGCGGTTGTTAACTTAGGAGATTCATTACTTAATTCTTTTCTAGTTAAGGAAGCTATTTCTGCAACTATATTTGCTTGCTCCTTAGTTATACCTGGATGAAGATCTTTAAGTAATCCTGACTCTTGTTCCTTATCCAAAGTATCCATTTCAATAATGGTAAATCTATCAACTAATGCTCTATCCATTGTTCTGGTCGATGTATATTCATTACCAATATTTGCTGTTGCAATAAAACATACACCTTCAGCAACTTCAATAGTTGGAGCATTTTCTTGTTCATCTAATCTTAAATATCTTTGGCCGTAATCTAATACCGTCATTAATATATTCCAAGCCTCTGGATGGGCTCTTGATAATTCATCTAATAATATAATAGCATCCTTAGTTTGGATTGCTTTAACGAATGCTGATTCACTAAAGGTAGTTCCTTCTTCTTTCTTAAAATGCGTATTTCCAATTAAGGTCGATCTTGGATCTTGAGTTGCACCAAGGTTGAAATAGAAATGCGGTCTTTCTAATGCTTCAACAACTTTCTTTGCTGCCATGGTCTTACCACAACCGGCTGGTCCTGTCATCATAATGTTTTTGGATCTAACGGCTGACCTAACTAGGTACTTCCATTTAAGATCTGATATCTTCATTGAATCAGGTATAAGTTCTGGTGAATTATGAATAAATGCTAATACTGGATCGGCATCTATTGTTGCGGAAGCTTCTACTTCCTTTTCGGTTGGTAATTGTTCTTCCCAAAGACCTATGTCTTTTCTATAACATTTACCTGTTTCGGTATTGTATTCAATACACTGGTTATTGTCTAGAGCTAATTGTAACATATGCTCTCTAACTGTACCATTTGGTGCCGCAATACCATCTACATCTAGTGCTACTAATCGGCCTCCTACATTTTCTACTCTTAAAATTTGGATTCTTTTTTTCATGATTTTCTAATTTTTATCTATTAATTTTTAATTTATATATAAATATAAGGAAAATATCTCATATATCCTAGACATTTCCTTACTTTGTTTAAACTTTTTTACTTCAATATTATCATTGATTTAGGAACATTAAATGTATTAAAATTTGCAAATTTAACCTTACATCTAACTTGGTTTACTTTTATAATCTCACCAACCAATCCAGCTACTTTAGGAGAATCAACTTCACATTTCATGCCAACTCGGAAGTTAGGTTGCTTAAGATTGATTAATGTATTGATTTGTCCTTGTAATACTTTTAACTCGTTAAGGGACATTAGGTGGAGGTTTTCGAGGTTGCTTTTTTCTTTTATCATTTTTTAATTTTTAAGGTTTATATCTAATTTATTAATTATATATAAAGATAAGGAAAATAAGTCAGACTACCAAATCTTTTGGCAGCTTTTTTTCAGAAAGTTATTAAGAATCACTACTTTTTACCAAGAAATTTATCGGATTCTGATGTTGTTGGCCAACCGAGTTTTCTACTGCAATCTTCACATACCCAGCGTACTTCATGCATAGACCCTATATGTACCATCTTTATAACCTTATTTTTGTGGTTACATGCTGATTGGATTTTATCGATTTCTTTATCGATACTCCGTTTTTTGTTGAGTAATTTCTCAACTTTGTTGGCGGCATCCATATCTTCAATAAATATGGAGCCACTTGGTTCGCTACTTGGTTTTGATACCGAAGTTAAGAATGGTAATTTCATATACTCCTGATGAAAAATCTAGGTATACTTTAAACGCTGTTATACGTCCAAATCTAATCCATACTAGAAATTTATCATCTTGTTTGTTACCTTTTCTCCAACTGTTTATAAAATTCATTGTTTTATCCTTTTTAATAACCGTCATGTTTTTTAATGCCACCACCGCAAGGATTACCTACTTCTAAATAGTAACAATTATAACATAACATTCTTAAGTTTTCTTGTTTATGATTTGTTTTGTCACCATCAATCCAATCTAAAAGCAAAGGGACTGTATAATCTGTAATTCGTCTTTCTTCGAACCCACATGTATCACATTTTTCTTCGAATATTGAATTCCTTAGTAATCTACCTTTTAGATTGTGATGGTTGACATCTCTATGTTTGCCTTCTAATATATCCAGAAGACCGTGTTTACCACGCATTTTTGGTCCTGTTCCTTTTTTAATTCCAGCACCTCTTTGATTTTTGTGTATTTCAAATAATGTTTTACCAGTAGCTTCATCTTTATATAACTTAGCATATTTCCTAAATGCCTCGTATGATATTTTAAGCCATCGTGATGCTTCTGCACAAGACCTACTATTTTCCATAGCATATCGTATTTCAGACTCTGTAATATTGAAGGCCGGACGACCTTCTCCTGGTTTGAATGGCATTACTATCCTTTAAGTAATTGTTTCTTATCTACATGATCACGTTTATGATCTTGTACATAAGTTAGTTTTTCATGGTATTCATTTTGTTGAATATCTGATAATGATTTATACCAATCCATAAACTCGCCACCTTTTTTAGTTAAAGCTTCTGCCCAAATATCTCTAGGTTCAGCTTCTGTAATTTTATACTTGGCCATTATTGTTCCTAGTATTGTTGCACATTTAGGTTGTACACCTACCTTTTCTTTGTCCATAGCATCATACCATTGTTGCATGATATCTGCTACATAATCTTTTTGTTTTTCTTTTTTCATAACTTATTTTTTTAATTGTTTTTTAATTTCATCTATACCTCTATTTCCTGGAGGAGATTTATATATAAGATTATCAGAAGAATCTTCTAGATATAATTGAGGTGTTCCTTCTATATCATAATTTTGAGATCCTATATCATTTATATTATATTCTATAAATCTACATTGAAATTCTGATGCAAGCGTTTCTGCTTTTGGACGTACTGTAATACACATATTACAATTATCCGACGATATTAAAACTATTCTATTCATATTTTTACTCCTTTATTTTATTAATTCCTCCTACCTCCGAAGCTTAGACGGTATGCTTCTTCAACCGTTGGTTCTGGGTGCCTAAGCCGCCATTGCCATTTCAACATGTTCGCCTGTTATGCGTGATCTTCATTATACCCTTATCATTGTGTCAATTCCAGTCACCCCCTTTTTTATCTACGTGGAGAATATGAGACTCGAACTCATGACCCCTTCGGTGCAAGCGAAGTGCTCTAGCCAACTGAGCTAATTCCCCTTAGTGGAGGTGGAGGGTATCGAACCCTCGTCCATCAATGCAGCTAATATAACTACTAGCGATCATTTATAAATATGCTATTTCGGTCTTCTTCTATTAATAACTTTATTATTTGTTCTATTCCTATTCGGCTTTACCGTAACTTTATTATTTGTTCTATTAGTTTTTATTTTAATAGTTGTATTAGTTTTAATATTTCTATTAGGCTTTACTGTAATATTTCTATTAGGCCTATGAGTTGGTCTATTAACTGGCTTACTAATTATAATATGTGTTGTATGAGTATAATGAGATGGTGGGCATGTATTATAATAATAGTACCAAGGGTAGTAATGTGGTTTTCCATAGTAGTAATAGTATCCATTATCCCAACCCCAATAAACTTGATTATCATAATATGTAACTGAAGCATGAGATTCTCTTACATCAGAATATTCTGCATCTGTTAGGTAATAAACTCCTGTACAACTTGATAAAGTTAATATTCCTAACGTAATGATAGTACAAATTACTATCCAAATAAATCTTCTTTTCATTATTTACTCATATTAAAACCTAGCGTAATTGCTATTCTTGTTCCTGAATTATAATCATACTTTTCTTCCCAATGATTATCGTAATCATCATCATGATGGTCAATTGTTCCTGTCATTGCTCTTCCTGGTATAACTGATATGCTTACTGGTAAATTTAGATTACCTGATTTGAAGTTATAACCTAACCCAAATACCATACCAATTCCTGATAATGATAAGTTAGGTCCTACTCCAAATTCTAGTCCGCTAGCTGTTCTTGCTCCTATTATAGATGATGCTGAAGGTAAGAACATTCCTTTCTCCATTCCAGCAACTAATACAATCCATTCTACAATACCAGTTACATTACCACCATCCGCAAATCTTGATTCCCATTGCCATCCATATAAGGTTGTGAATGCTGCTCCTGAACTTCCATACTTATCATCTTCATCAAAGTCAAATCCATCATGTAAGAAATCTGCTATTGGTCCTGGTGATATGAATGTAAATCCAATTCTTGGTCCTGCTAATTTTTCTATTTGTGCGTTAGCTGTTAGTAATCCTAACCCTAATGCTAATGTTAATAGTATTCTTTTCATATTACCTTGAATGTTCAGCTTCCATAATACATTTAGCTGCTGGTCCTTTTTGTCCGTCTTCTACTTCAAATGTTACTGCTTGTCCTTCTTTTAATGTTTTATAACCCTCTACTTGAATGTCTCCAAAGTGAGCGAAATAATCTGTTTGGTCTTGACCTGCTATGAATCCATAACCTTTGTCGGCGTTAAACCATTTTACTGTTCCTTCCATGTTTACCTTTTTTTACTTTTGTTAATTAATTTATTTTGATTTAATATTGTTTACTCAATTTATCTTGCTATATATTTTTTATTATTTCTAATGTACATTTGTCCTACTGGTACTTCTTTAAGTTCTCTACCTAGTAAGTCATATATTTTACCATCATCTTCCCAAGTAAATTGTAATTCATTTATACCTGTTGGATTACCCATATTCATTAATACCCATGAATTACCATCATATACTAATGAATCACAACTAGTACAAATATAAGTTGCACCCATTAAATATATGTAAGCATCGTAACATACTTTCAATGTATCTGTTGTTATTACTTGTCCAAATGAAGCTATAATTCCTGTACCTGTATAACACATGGATGAATTACATACAGACCAACTCCATACTATAGAATCTACCGCATTAATAAATGGTGATGCATCACCTGTTACTATCAAAGGATAGCTCATTGTTGATGATGTTGTATACGATATCGAATCACAATAATTAATTTGTGCTTGTGTTTGTAGTCCTATGAAGACTAATAATGCTAATAATACTTTTTTCATTTTATTTCTTTTATTAAATATATACTTCCGCCCCATTTTCATTATCCTCAAATACGGAGACGTATACGCATTTGAATTCTTTTAATATTTCTTCAGCTAACATTTCACATGACTTAGCTCCGAATTCATGTGTCCTGGATTGTAGATTATAATATGTATGTCCTAACCATTCTTCAATATCTCTCTTAAACATAATAAATTCTACATCTCTATCATCGTGGTTAACTTTCTTCTTAGCAGTAATAAACCATTTATGTCTATGCATACTTGATAAAAATCCTACTTCTGGAAATACTTTTTGAGCTGCTGGCCAATTATGTAACCCTTCTACTTCTAACTTTGCTATAACATTTGTTTTCATATATACTTAATATAATAAATTTATTTCAACTATCCAAATTTTTCTTCACCTTTTTCCAATAACCTGCTGTCATGTCATTATTCATTCCTCTAGGTCCACCATTCCAACATCTTGCAATTTCTTCTGCAGTTGTTAGTCCGTAATGTTTACAATATATTTCAAACATTTTAATTGATCTACTTCTTAACCATCTATCATCATATGAATATCTATAGGTTTTACCTTGTCTTCTTAATATTCTATTTACGTCATCTACCATAGTTCTTCTAATCTGTAAACATCCTACTGCATCTTCTCTAGCATTATATGCTGAATCATTATCACTACTTTCGACCATTATTAATGCTGATAATAAATGTGTTGTATTGTTAGATATATTATAGTCCCATATCTCTGTTTTCCATACCAATGTATCTATCTCACATTGCATACTATCAATGATTGAATGTAAACTATCTGTTTGTTGTTGCATCTCTAATTTAAGATCATCTATTTGGTTTTCCATATTCCAAGTAGATGCTAACCATAACGATGCAATACTGATTATCATTAATATTGATGCTACTTGATTGTAAGTGTAAGTGTTTTCTTTTTTCATGTTTTAAAATTTTTGTTAGTACTCATATCAACAGTTAATCCACTTCTAACAAACTGTGAATATGTATTAATTATCTCCGGTTGGAATCCGGATGTTATATTACATCTTTTATTATTATGGGTTAATAGTGCACATTGATATGCTTGATAATAATTATGTCCACAAATTGTCATTAGACATTTTATTACATATTCGAATGAATTTATATTATCATCTTTAAGCTGTATGTAGATACGTTTCCGTCGTTTGCTTATTTTCTTTGTTTTCTTTGTAGTCATATGTGATTTGTATATCCCCATAAGTAGTTGTTGTAGTCCAGTAGTTCATTTATTTTCCTTTATGATGTTCTATCTTTGTAATGTAATTTCCATATCTGGAAATCATTGTATTTGTAACCTTTGTTCTATCAGTTATACCATATGCTAATGCGCCATCAATATTTTTACCAGATGCATCTTTTACGTATACAATGTATTCGTGTTGTGTATCTGTTGGTGATAATTCATATGTATCTGTTTTATAACTCTCTATTGTCCAATTCATCTGTAACTATGTTTTTGATTTTAAGTAGTTCTGCACAACGTTCATATTCTTCTCTTTCTTGGAAGTATGATATCAGCTGATCTATAAACTTTATTTTTTTGTCTGGTTGGAAATTATTTGGCCACGGGTCTGTATTAGATGTTAACACTTCATATGCTTCTTTGAGTGTTAATTCTAAATAATTCTCCAAGGCTTTTTGACTCATACAAATTTCCATCTTTTTTAATTTATATTATAATATAAAGAAAATTTGGCAAAGTACCAAATCATTTACGTGGAAAATACTTTCTTTTTTCCACCTTTATCTTAATGTGAAGTATATTGTAGGTACTGCTTCGGCTGGTTCTTCTCTTTCCCAATTAGCTTCATAGTAGTTAGATGATTTATTTGTATCTATAGTACCACCTTGGCCTTCGATAAAATCTAATGCTTTATTCCAAGCCGAATTTTGTAGCTCTGTTTTCATATATGCCCATTTGGCTCTATATTCTTTGCCATCTCTATCTGATACTGATACCGGATGTCCTGTAATTTGTTTTAGGCCTTTTTCCAATACATGTATCGGATCACCGGAGAATCCATCTTCTGTTAATATGTCTTTTAGTTTAATCATGATCCGTATATTTGTCTTTTGATAATTCTTTTACCTTTACATAATAAACATAGTTTACAACATTCATTTAAATTATGTAGTTTTAAGTCTTCCTTAGTAATACGAGATTTTACTGCAGTAGCAACCTTTTCTATTAATTTAATCATAATCCGTATCTTCCTCTCCTTGGTTGTGATGATAACCCATACCCTATCCTACCAGTATCAGCTTTTGCTCCGTAATGAGCAGCTTGACCTTTTGCTTCTGCATCTAATGCTTTTTGAGCTCCTGCTTCATTTTTCTTTATATCTTTCGATAATACAGTAACAATAGTTTGCATAGTCAAGTTATCTAAATCTTTCCATGTTCTAATATGACGAAGAAAGTCTTTTTGAGGAGTAGGTAATGTTTTTGGATCTATATTCTCATCACCAAATTTATTTTTACCATACCAGCTTTGAGTATATAACATATGGTTTCCATCTTTCCTAAGACTTACTCCTAAATTACCACCTTGGTTTCTGTTATGACTCCACTTAAATTTAAATCCACCAGTACCATCTCCAAATCTATATTCTGTATATTCAACCTTTTGGTCCATCATAGAATCATCTTTTGGAATACCTACGGCCTTTCTTATCTGCTTCATTATATCATTCAATGAACCTTGATCAAATATCTTTGTTTGAGGAGATGCTTCGTTTAATTTAGCATTTTCTATAAGTACTTCTTGTAATATCTTTTTTAGTTTTTTCATGCCGCGGCCTCCAAATCCCATTGTAATTGTTGTGTTAGTTGTTTACTATTTTTACCTGGATGGTCTTTCACTAATCTAGCTAGTATGCCTAGGTCATATATCATTGATTGTGCTATATCATGTGTATGTTCTTCATCACCCATACTTGTTGCATCTTTCATTGCTCCCATTAATATCTTAGCATATTCTCTTTTTGATATTAAATGAGGATCACCTGTACCTTTATCTATTCTAACTTTTCTTTTTACTTTTGGTTTTTTATCAATTCCTGGATTATCTTTTACTACCTTTCGAATATCGAACATTGATTTGTTTTGTCTGTTATCAATTGCATGTACAAATCTATTATCTTCTATACTTTGAATTTGATATTCCTTTTTAGGTTGTACGTTAAGTTTGAAAGCCTTACCTACCATATGATCATATTTACCTTCAGTTAATTTGGATTCTGCAATTTGATCATTATCAAATTTAACAGCTGGAGTAGGAGAATACATATGATTATCTATTTGTGCCTTTATTCCAAACATCTTCTTTAACATAGCTACAACTTTGGTACCCTTACTTTTATTGGTTAGTTGCAAGTATGTGACACTATCATTAGGTTGTTTTAATATTTTTTTGACTCCGTATTGCCTAAGATGGTTTGCCATGTCTAGTGCAGAGTCACCTGCTAATTGACCTCTTAGTACTGATTCTGTAACTTTGCCTTCGCCTAGGTTAGCATACTCACCTTTACCTGCTTTCCAATCTTTCAAATATGGCCAGATCCAATGTGTACTAGATAATTTATTAGCAGGAATAGTTTCTTGAGTAGTATTACCTTGAGACCATTTTCCTTGCTGACTATATATAAAATGGAATACATCTCGTTCTGGATTATATACTACTAACTCGGTTGGGTATCTTCTATCATTAGTTGCTAGATATTGTAATTTTCCTTTTGGTGATCCTGATCCAGGTACATAACGCCATTTGTTTAATAATTGTTTATCAATAAAAGGCTTTACCTCATTAAGGCTTTGGCCTCCTGGGGTATATCCTGACATTTGTTTTGAACTTAGGCCAACTTTCTTTCCTACCCATTTTTTACCTTTACAAGATAGTCCACATAATTCTGCGATCTTTCCGAATTCTTGTTCTTCGTTTAATATATCTTCACCTATTCCAAATAACTCAGGATGATACCTCAACTTTCCATCAAGTTTATCTATTGCTCTCATTACTGCACGGAACTCATTTCTCATATTACTATATCTAGATGAATCATGTGCCTTCATCATGTTTTCAAGTCCACTTAATATAGTATTTGCCTTTTCAACCTCTAGTTGTGCACTATCCTTTCCTTTCATCCTAGGAGCGGCTTCTGATAATATATTTTTTAATATGTCTTTTAATTTTTTCATTGTCTAATCAAATTTAGTTGCTGCACCAGTTGGTCTATCTTCACCACCTACATCCTGTCCTTTGATAATATTAATACCAAGCGCCTTAAGTTGCATTCCAAGTTCTCTACCTAACCCAGTTCCTGATGCTGCAGCTACGGCTCCTACCCATTGTGTTAAGTCACTTAACATATCATCAGTAGTTAACCACTTTGTTGCAATGTTTGATTTCAATTCCATTGTAGAATAATCTACTCTAGATCTTGTTATAGGTC
>Ga0209757_10000224_pt1 | contig 13883 bp, 26 predicted proteins | sample ETNvirome_6_1000_FD_185472 | JGI IMG/M metagenome (GOLD analysis project Ga0209757, IMG submission 185472) | Marine viral communities from the Pacific Ocean - ETNP_6_1000 (SPAdes) (version 2) | ecosystem: Environmental > Aquatic > Marine > Oceanic | place: Pacific Ocean | collected 2013-06-19 | reverse complement strand
CAAATTGACAATCAGTACAGGCATGCATATCCTATGACCGATGAAGGTAAGCAATTGTGTGCCTTAGTAGGAAAGAAAACCATCACCGAGAAAATGATTAGAAATCTTTACAAGATGGGGTATAAAGTAGTTGACAAAACCCCCAGAGTAGTGTTTAATTACAAAACAGGAGAAAGGACCAATGTCCAACCATTACAACGAACAGATAATTGAGAATCTGTATTATAAATATCTCGAAGAGGGCTACCCTGACAACGTAGCTGAAGACCTTGCGACTGAAGAGTTTCATAACCTACCTGAACCTGACTATAAAGGAGGACTAAACTAATGCATGAACACTATGACTACAGTAAACACGCCAGCTTTGAAGCGACACGGCCAGCCTGTTTTGAAGTAAAAGAATTACCTGCGCTATACCGTCCTGAATTTGCAGAAGATCAATGGGGCTTGCCTGTTAAGGCAGTGCCAGATAAAAAGGTACTATGCCGTGTAGATCAAGAGACTGAATATTTATCCTACCTTGCAACGGTAGGTAATAAGTACAAGGTAATATGTAATGCTCCCATCCTGCAAACAGTTCACGGTCAAATGATAAGTGCATTTGGTCCTGAATATTTCAATGGTGATGAAGAGAACTCAGTAAAAATAAAGGTAACGCTTGCCAAGAATGGAGCGCATACCTTTGTGGAATATACCTTCCCACAACTTGCAGTTGATATCGAAACTACCAACGGACATAGAACGAAGCTCTTATATAGACAGATATATAAGAATACTTTTGATGGGTCATCTGCCCTTACCATGTATGTTGGAAACATAGATTTCTTCTGCTGGAACGGCCAAATCTCAGGGGAATATAGTCTGATAAGAGAATCCCACAGGGGTCATCTAAATATTGCTAACTTTGCTGACACGTTTAGGACTACGATGGATAACTATAAGGAAACATCTGGGGTCTATCGTAAGATGGCACAAGCTAAAGTAAAAGAAGGTATTGCAGGTAATATCTTCGACAGGATTGTTTACGGGAATGATCGTAACAAATGGCCTGAACAGACCCGCCTTTCAGATCACTTACGGAATCTGTACCTGGATGAGCGGGAAACAAGAGGTTGGAATATATACTCTATGATGTCAGCCATGACAAGTTATGCAAAGAATGGAACAAGAAGTGGAAGTGTTAAGACGCTGGGTGATCAAGATGCTGGAAGGTTTGCCCGTGAAAAGCGTGTAAACAAGTGGATGAGAAGTGATCCTTGGGTTGATTTATGTGCGAGTCATGATATATACCTGAAAGTTGCAGCCTAACAGGTATATAGTAACGAGCCAGCTTGTTACTGGCTAGTCAGGTCCAGGTTCCCTGATGATAGAGAAGTGGTGTGACAACCATAAAAAAGAATCTACCAACAGGGTGAGCGTGGAGCTAACGCTATGAAGCGCTCACCCCCACTGGGGGGTAATTAATATGAAACGATTAAAAGAAATGTTACAAGTTATGTTTGATCCCAGCCGTGTCCAACCTATTGTATGGCTACTGCTTCTAATGTTTCTTATTATAGTTATCTTGAATTTAATATAGAAGGAAATAAAATATGAGAGATAGAAAAATAAATGGAATACAACATATCACAATTACTTCTAATGATCTTGAGGTGACAGATAGATTTTATACTGAGGTCATGGGGTTTGTTAAAATAGACAGACCGGAGTTTGATTTCGATGGAAGCTGGTATATTATTAATAAAAATGCTGGTCAAATCCTTGATCATCAGCAGCTACATGTGATTGAAGATAAAGGATACATACCTGACGTTGAAGACATATATCCGGTGGATCATGTTGCCTTTGAAGCTGAAGGTTATGGTGAGATGATAAAACATTTGCGAGATTGTAATATTGAATTTAGATTTGAAGAGATAGATAAACGTAAACAAATGCAAGTATTTTTCTATGATCCAAGTGGAGTATTGATTGAACTTAACTATAAGAAGGCATCGGAGTGGACATGAGTTGGGTTATCGAACTGCTTCAGGAAAATTATGGATGGAAGCAGTACCTTCGTAGATTTGAAACTAAAGAAGAGGCAGAGGCAGAAGCAAAAAACTTTTGTAAGTTACGATACAGCGTAAAGAATTACAAAGTGCGTGAACTAACACCTGAACAGGAGGAAGGCTATGAGCAACGTAATTTCATTACATGAGAAGATGACCCTTGAACAGCAGGTTGAAAGGGACATGCGAATGAACAACTATAACCCCGATGACCCCGATGAGGTCGATGAATACTGGGAAGACTTGTGGTGTGAGAATGATCTCGATAAAGAACTAAACTTAGAATTAAATTTAAGTGGTAAAAGATTTAATGTAAAACTAAGTATGTGTGAGGATTAAACCAATGACTATTGAAACACTGAATAGAATTAATGCCGTGTTAGCAGGGACTGAGCATAAAGATATGTTATGCCCTGACTGTGATGGCGATGGGCATATAGAGTATGAAAGGACTATCGGTGGTATTGACGATGGCGGTAGTCCTTGGCAAGAATATGAACCATACCTTGCAACGTGTGAAACATGCGGTGGTTGGGGTAGGGTCGAGATAGACCCGCTTGATAACGACCTCTCGTAGCTCAACTGGATAGAGCGACAGCCTTCTAAGCTGTAGGTTCTGGGTTCAAGTCCTAGCGAGAGGACCATACAGCAATAACAATATTGAAAGGAAGTAAGGAAAATGAAAGGAAGTAAGGAAATGAAATTACCTAAAGCAAGTTCATATGTATATACTATTAATCCAGAGCATGATCTCTATCAAAAATTGTTTTGGATTACAGGCAACAGACCAATGGATATTAATAATCAAAACGTAAAGAAAATTACAAAATCTTTACAAGATGAGGGAAACTATCTATATGCTAACCCTATTAAAGTAATTAAGGGTACAGATAAGCAGGGAGATACTGTCTATCAAGTTATTGATGGACAGACTAGATATACGGCAGCTAAATTCCTGAATGAACCGATAGAGATTCATATAGTCCCTGACAGGGGTAAAAAACAAAAACTTATGGCAATTCTTAATTCTAATCAAAAGAATTGGGGGCTGGGAGACTTTGCTCACCTCTATGCCTGTAAAACTAAAACAAAAAGTACCTATAAAAAGTATTTAAAATACTTTGATAAGTTTAAGACACATGGCCCAGGTATAACTCACGGGATGCTCATCGCCTTGTGTGAGGGCAGAACAAAACGAGAGGGAGATAATATCCTATTTAAAAAGGGCAAACTTCCTTGGTCAAAAGGAATTGAAATTATCCTGGACGATACGCTTCATAAACTTCAACAGTTGCAGTATGCAGCTACCACCCCACCAATTACAAAAAGAACATTAAAGAAACAACAATTCCAGACTGGATTGTATACAGCACTGGCAAACCCTGAGTTTTCATTTGACAAGTTTATTAAAAATCTGTATACTACAACTCATTGCTTTAATAAACTAGCAAAAAGTGCTGATATGTTAACTGAAATTTATAGAATTGAGTTGGATTATAGAGGATGTACATGAAGAAACGTATTAAAAAATATGGAAATCCTATAGCAAAAGCCTTGAATAAGGTGAACAAACCTGTTACAATGGTGGATAAGAAGAAAGAAATAAATAAACTAAAGTGTAGAGGAAAGGCGGTTGAAAATGGAAAGCCCACAGTACACTAGCTATTCAGAGATAGATGAAATCACTAGAGATTATCTATTATCAGTAGCTCTCTTTGCAGAGTTCATTGAAGACATTCCACTCTCTGAAATTAATACATACCTGGGAGGTCTTGAAGATTTCTATGCGGGAGAAGAGATCAACCTAAAGAATAAGGATGAGCATTATGATAGCATATAAAATAAAAGGTATGGATAATAAGACAGGTAAGATTAGATACTTATACGAAGATGGTGATGGAAGAAAACATTACATAGCATACACAAAGAAGGACGCTGAATTTGCATTAAAAACAGCAAGATACAGCTTATGGGATATATTTGATAACAACTATGAGACTATGCATACTCCTGTTTATAATCGGAAACTGAGTGAGAAGGATAAAAAAAGTACATGGTCTATTGATACAGTTTTTATAGGGGTAGATCATGTCAGTAGTTAATTTTGGTGTGTCATCCAGTGAGGGACCAACCATGTTTGTAGAAGCTCATGGTTGTGTCTATCAGCCTGAAGAATTTTTAGATTACATAACTGAAATATCTACCTTCTATATAAGCTATGAAGAGAATGAAGATTCAGAATGGTTAGAGGTAGATGAAAATTTCCTACATGTAAATTTAGGAGAAGATGCTTTCATGGAATTGATTTCTCAAATTGAACAAAGTTTAATTGAAGATTATCTTAATGATAATGAAAGGGAAGACACTCATGTTAAAAGAATCCATTAGTTCTAAAAATTTAATTAAACATGTACACAATCTTATGGAAAAAGGAAAGAAGTCTCGTGTAAAGGGCTGGTCAATGAACGATATCTTAGAAGACGTATATGACAGTTGGGGTCAGGGAGCAAGAGACTTCGCCTTTAAATATATTAAAGAAGATTATTGTGGTATCAAGGATGACAACTGATGGAGGAAATTAACACTGACGTTGATGCTTTAAAAACTGACAATAGAGAATTAACTAAACAGTTATATTCTTCGTATAAAAAAATTATTGATCTTAATAAACAAGTAGAATATTTAACATCTAAGATTGAAACAATGGAAACACAGCTTGAATTATTTTCAAAGGATAAATTAAAATGAGAACAATAGTTATACTTGCATGTATTTTAACTACCTCATTCTATTTCTTATCTACCATAAACGCCAGTCAAATTAATGAATGGGAAGAGTGGGATGATGACAACCATTTACCTCTTGAAAACTATTTAGAACAGAAGGAATATTTGAAAGACTTTAATGAGCAAGAAAAATGTTTAGCTGAAGCTATATACTTTGAATCGAGGGGTGAACCTTTCCTGGGTCAGGTAGCAGTTGGAGTTGTAATTATACAAAGGGTTGATTCTACTAGATTTCCTAACAATATATGTGCTGTAGTACATGAAGGAAGACATTGGAAGGGAAACCCAGTAAGAAATAAATGTTCCTTTTCTTATTATTGTGATGGAAAATCTGAAGCTATTTATAATGAGGAAGAATATTTTAAAGTTATGAATGCTGCTACCTTAGTTCTAAATGGAATTGTTGTTGACAATATGGAAGATGTCTTATATTATCACGCAACATATGTTAATCCTAACTGGGCATCGAAGATGACATTTGTATTCCAAATAGGAAAGCATAAGTTCTATAAGTAAAAAGGGAAAGATAAACCAATGACTAATTCACTTAGAGACATTATTAAAACTGTACTAAAAAATAACGATGGTAATTTACCTGAAAAGGAAGTGTGTAAACTTCTGGGAATTACTACCTCAGATATCCCTTGGGGTTATAATGTTGGATGGGCTAGGTGTCTCCAATTAAATCAAGAATTTAATTTGATCATGTCAGGGAGTGATGAACATGACAACAAAACATAAAGATCCTGAAAAAATATATAAGGAATTATTAGCTCGATACCAACAGGAGGGGTATAATATTAAGCAAGCAAAGAAGTTTGCTACTGAAGACACTGAAGAAATTTTAATGGATCGTTCAGGTCGAAAGCCATTTAATAAAAGGGATAAGTGAATGAGATGGAAACTTGTATGTAACTTTAAAAATAAAAGATCCGTAGTTAAAATATTTGATACAAGACTACAGGCCCAAAAAGAGATTGACAGTAGGCGTGGATTAATGTATGCTGTCAATGTTCTGCCTGAAATATATTCAATTGAAAGGACAAGAAGGAAATGAAGGCAACCTTTGTTAAGCACCTGCCATGTGAGGCATGTGGTTCAAGCGATGCCAATGCCCTATACGAAGACGGCAATCAGTATTGTCATAAATGTGAAACATTCATACCATCAGGAGGAATAGGAGGAAACATGAAACCTAATACTATTCAAAGAGCGCCTATTCAGGGTGTAATTAATAATGTATTCTCAGATGGAGACTACCTTCCTCTCAAAGAGAGGGCAATCACACATGAAACATGTAAAAAGTTTGGAGTTAAGGTAAATCAGTTATCAAACAAACATATTTATCCTTACTTCGATCAAGATAAAAACCATATCGGAAACAAGATAAGAGAAGTAGCTACAAAGAAGTTTATGGTAGAGGGTGACACAAAGAACGCTACGTTATTTGGGCAATACTTATTTGCCCCCAAGGGTAAGTACATTACTGTAACGGAAGGAGAGATAGATGCTCTATCAATCTTTCAAATGCACGGCTCCAAGTGGCCTGTAGTTTCAGTCAAGCATGGTGCAGGAAGCGCCCATAAGGATTGTCAAAATAGTCTTGAATATCTTAATTCATTTGATAATGTAATCCTATGTTTTGATAATGATTCTCAAGGAAAGAAGGCATCGGATAAGGTAGCGACATTATTTGAACCTCATAAATGTAAAATTGTAGAGCTTGATTATAAGGACGCAAATGAATACCTTGTGGCAGGACAGTCACAGGCTTTTGTTAACAGGTGGTGGAACGCTATACCATACACCCCAGCAGGTATTAAAAACCTTAAAGATTTAGGAGAAGATTTATATAAGGATGACTTCTGTGAGACAGTGGCCTATCCTTGGGTAGGTATGAATGAAAAGCTGTACGGTATGAGGACTGGTGAGCTTATTACCTTCACATCAGGTGCAGGAATGGGTAAGTCAAGTATCTTGCGTGAGCTAATGCATTTTATTATGAACCATACCACTGACAAGATAGGCGTGTTGGCATTGGAGGAATCAATTCGTAATACGGCATTTAATATAATGTCAGTTGAAGCAGATGCAAGATTATATATAAAAGAAATAAGAGATACCTTTTCAAGAGAACAACTAAGGGGATGGGAAGAAAAGACAATTGGTACTGGAAGGTTCTTTGCCTTTGACCATTTTGGCTCCATCTCTAACGATGAAATACTAAATCGAATTAGATTTATGGCGAAGGCTCTCGATTGCAAGTGGATATTCCTTGATCATCTATCTATCCTTGTCTCGGGACAGGAAGATATGGGTGATGAACGTAGAAATATTGATATCTTAATGACAAAGCTGCGGTCATTGGTAGAGGAAACACAGGTTGGACTTCTTCTTGTATCACATCTACGCAGGGCAACGGGTGATCGTGGGCATGAAGACGGCAGGGAAGTATCCCTGTCACACCTAAGAGGATCACAGAGCATTGCCCATCTATCAGATTCAGTCATAGCTCTTGAACGTAATCAACAAGAAGAGGATGAAAGACTTGCCAATACAACTACCATTCGTGTTCTAAAGAACAGGTACACAGGTGATACGGGTATTGCTACCTATCTACATTACAACAGGGACACAGGCAGGATGTCAGAGGTGTCCAATCCTTTTGAAGTAGATGAGGGGGAAGATAATACTCCGTTCCAGATTGAAGAGTAAGTCTTTTCTCATGAACAATAAACAAAAGGAGAAGAGATTGAAGAATATGGAGAAGGCGAGGAAAGCCAAGTCTCCACCCAAGAACATCAGTATTCATTCGACCATAAGGAACTTACCTAAAAACCATCCTCTTAATTTTAAGAAAGTACAGGAATGGATTAAACATAATAAACATGAACACATTCGTTTAAGAAAATTACTAAGACGTAAGGGCGGATATAATAGGGAAACAAATAATATGGCAAATATATTAGATGTATATATATTAAACATGAAATATTATTTACGAACTGGTGTCTGGTTAGACCTGAGATACGGTCAAGATAGACAGTTTAAAATTAAATATAAAATAAGTTGAGGTCTTTATATGAGATGCGTAGTAGATATAGAAACCGATGGACTGGTTGAAGATATAACGGTTGTACATTGTATAGTAGCAAAAGATATAAAGACAAATAAAGTTTATACATTCAAGGAGGATGAATGTTACAATAAGTTCCCAGAGTTTTCTAAAACTATTGATAATTATATTATGCACAATGGAGTAAGTTTTGATGCAAGGATACTTAATAACTTTAATATTGCGACAATCACCCCCAACAAAGTCACCGATACTTTACTTCTATCCCAGTTATTATATCCAGAGATTGAGGGAGGTCATTCTCTTGCAGCCTGGGGTGAAAGGTTTAACTGTCCTAAGACAAAGCATGAAGATTTTACATCGTACAGTTCAGAGATGCTGGAATATTGTAAGAAAGATGTAGAGATAACACACAAACTTACTAAATATATTAACCAAAATAAATATGCTTGTTCACAACAAGCGGTTAATCTAGAGCATGAGGTACGAGCTATTGTAGATCAACAAGAATCAAATGGCTTTATGCTTGATGAAAAAAGGGCAAGTATATTGATTGCTCGTTTTACCGATGAATCTTCTGGGTTAGAAAAAGATCTTCAGAAAATCTTTCCCCCCATTACACACAAGAGGGTTTCAGAAAAGACAGGCAAGCGTTTACGGGACAGGGTTGAAGTTTTTAATCCCTCATCACGCAAGCAGATAGCTGAAAGACTACAAACATTAGGATGGAAACCTAAAAAGAAAACTCCCAAGGGAAATATAATTGTAGATGAAGGTGTGTTGAATAAAATTAATTTACCTGAAGCTAAACTTATTTCAAAGTATCTTTTATTACATAAGAGAATAGTACAAATAAATTCATGGCGCACATTGGCAGACAGGAGTGGGCGTGTACACGGTAAAGTTATGACACTAAAAACAGTTACAGGAAGGATGGCTCACCACTCTCCTAACATAGCTCAAGTACCAGCTTCCTACTCCCCCTATGGTAAGGAATGTAGGGAATGTTGGACAGTTGAAGATCCCTCACGTTATGTTCTTGTAGGTACAGATGCCTCACAGTTAGAGATAAGATGTCTCGCTCATTATATGAATGACCCAGAATTTACAAAGGAAATTATTAATGGGGATATCCATTCTTCTAATCAAAAAATGGCAGGATTAAAAACCCGTGACCAAGCAAAAACTTTTATATATGCTATGATGTATGGTGCTGGATCAGCTAAGATAGGCTCTATTGTTGGTGGAACAAAAGAGGACGGTGATAAATTAATTAAAAGATTTATGAGAAACTTACCCACATTTAATGATTTAAAATTGTCTGTTGAAGGGGCCGCTAAAGAGGGTAGAATAAAAGGACTGGACGGAAGGCCACTTACCATTCGATCACCTCATAAATCTTTAAACACATTAATACAGGGTGCAGGTAGTATTGTCTGTAAAACTTGGCTTGTATATATGATTAAAAAGATATATGCTTATGATCTTGATGTTAAGTTAGTAGCATCAATACATGATGAATATCAGTTTGAAGTGAGGAGAGATCATATAAAAAACTTTTGTGAAATAACACAGCACACTATTAAACATACAGAAAAAACTTTAAAATTAAAATGTTCAATGGAATCTAATTACAAGATAGGAACAACCTGGGCTGAAACTCATTAATATAGAGAAGGAGAATACTTGTGCTAAACAAGCGACATCAAAATAGGAAATTTCAACTGTCATCATACCAAATGAATGATGCCAGAGCTAAGAAATCCTTATCAGAGTATTTACAGTCTGAAGGGTATGATACACACCCCACAATAGAAGATTATTTGTTTGATTTAAGAGCAACAAAAAATAATAAGGAAGAATTGTTTGAGGTTGAGGTTAAGCTTCAGTGGGGCAAAACATGGAACCCTGATTGGGTAGAAATTAGAATTCCAAAAAGGAAACAAAGGTTAATTGATTTATGGAAAGAGAATTTTTCTAATCTCAAATTTACTTTTGTTATTTTAAATACTACAGTAGATCAGGGATGGTTTATCCCCGCTGATGTAGTAGATGAATCAAGGGTGGGGACTATCCAAAATTCCAAACAGACAGGAAAACCACACTTGAAGGAACCGTTCTTTCATATTCCAATGGAAAAGGCTGAATTAAAAACATTATAAAATATGAAAGAAAGTTCTTGACATGGAGTGTATAATAATATATACTCTTGAAGTTGTTAATAAAATTGAAAAATTGAAAGGAGAAAAGTAATATGAGTGTAATTTCTGGAACGGCCTATTGGGCCTCGATCACTTCACCCAATACTACGTTTGATCCAGATGGTGTTTATACCATTGATATTTGTCAGCTTGATGACAAGAACAAGGATATTGTTACTCAAGATAATCTTGAGATCAAGAACGTAGGTGATGACCGTGGTGATTTCGTTACTGCAAAGATGAAGGTGAGGCGTGACAACGGTGTTATTAACTCCCCTCCAAAGGTTGTGGATTCTAAGCTTAATCCAATTACTAATGCTCTGGTAGGAAACGGTTCAAAGGTTAATGTTTCTTATCGTCCATTTGATTGGACATTTGGTAATCGTTCAGGAGTTTCTGCCGGGTTAAATTCCGTACAGGTTATGGACCTTGTAGAATATATTCCTAACGGTATGGGTAACTCTGAATTTACTATTGAGGATGGGTATACCAACGATGAGGATAATAATATTCCCTTTGCTTCAGTTTAAATAGAAAGGAGGATGGAAGGGGACATCATATACATGGTGTCCTCTTCCATATCTTATGAAAGATATTTCAACATTAGTATCTGATATATATAATTTATTTCTCAATAAAGATGGAGTTAAGGTTGAAGAAGAAGAAGTAAGAAATATTACCAATCAATATGGTAAATATATAGCACAACATATCTATAAAGCAGTATATGAAGAAAAGAAAAAAGAAAAGCATATACGGTTATCCCAGATAGGAAAACCATTACGTCAAATTTGGTACGGTGCAAAGGGCTATGAAGGAGAAGACTTCGATGGTCCTACATACATAAAATTTCTTTATGGTAATATCCTTGAAGAACTCCTTATATGCCTGTCCAAACTATCTGGGCATGAGGTAAGTGAGGAACAAAAAAAATTAGAGGTTGAGGATGTGCCTGGACATCAGGACGCAAGGGTAGATGGAACCCTGGTAGATTTTAAAAGCGCATCTAACTTTTCATTTAAAAAGTTTACCACCTCAGAGCTACAAAAGAACGACCCCTTTGGTTACATCTATCAACTGTCAGCATATGCCAAAGATAAAGAAGATAAGGAAGCTGCGTGGGTTGTTATCAACAAACAAACAGGAGAATTAGCTACTGTTTATTTACACAAGATGGAGATGCCGGATGTCTCGACTAAGATTAAGAAAATTAAGGCTGTTGTTAAGGAGGATAACCCACCACCCCGTTGTTATCCTGACATATCTGATGGTTCTTCTGGTAACAGGAAGTTGGATTTTGGGTGTGTTTATTGCAGCTATAAGCTACCATGTTGGGCTGATGCTAATAACGGCAAAGGACTTCGTAAGTTCAAATATTCCAACGGCCCCCGTTATTTTACCAAGATTTTTAAAACACCAAACACAGAAGAAGAATTGATTTAAAGATAAATAAAATGTCTGGTAAAAAATATAAGTTTAGATCAAGGTCTGAGGAGTATATCTATTATTTCTTAAAGGATTTAAAGATACCTATTCGATATGAAGATTGTAAAATTAAATACAGTTGGATAGAATATAAAAAATATACACCAGACTTTATATTACCAAATGGAATTATTTTAGAAGTAAAGGGATGGTTTACTTTAGACGATAGAAAGAAACATTTATTTATAAAGGAACAACATCCCAATAATGATATTCGATTTATATTTGATAACCCTAATAAGAAACTATATAAGAGGGGCAAGATGACATACGCTGGCTGGTGTGAAAAACACAAGTTTTTATATTGTAAAAAATCAGACGGCATTCCAAATGAATGGCTAACAGAAGATAGGTTGTGGGACGACCAAGAGTGGGAATATGTGGGACGATGAAGATCAAGAAGAGTTAGATAAAACTAACCCAAAGAAAATAGTTTTACCCAGGCTTGATTTATTAGATTTTAATTATAATATTTTTAATTTGAATCTAAACAGTAAGGATGGTGAACAAGAAAGAACATTGTATCTGGCTGTTATACTTCAGGCATTGTTAGATGCAACGGTATCTTCTACTGTAGTATCCGCATCAGATGTAAATGTTATCCAACGTCAGGCAAATTCATGGTTCTTTTCCCCTACAAAAGCTTCTGATTTTGAAGATGTATGTGACCTTGCTGGAATTGATCCAGATTATACAAGAACTTTAGCTTATAAAGTTATTAAGTCTAATAAAATAACCTTTATAAGAAAGAGATTATATGCATTATTATCCTAAAAGAAAAGAAAATGAATCATGGGATATGTATATTGTTCGTATTAGAAAAAATGAAAGGAAAAATAAAATGATATCTCCATTAAATAAACAGGTTGGCGGTAGACATTATAAGGATTGTAAGATACAGCCTGTTGAATATATAGCAAGCAACAGTCTTGACTTCTTTGAAGGCAACATTGTAAAATATATTACAAGACATAGAACAAAAGGTGAAGGAGAAAAAGATATTCAAAAGGTAATACATTATGCTGAATTAATATTAGAATTATTTTATGGGGAGAAAAAGAATGGGACTACCGACTGAGTACCAAACCTTCATACATCTGTCCAGATATTCCCGTTGGTTAGAAGATGAAAATAGAAGGGAGGCTTGGGAAGAAACCGTTACTAGATTGATTAATTATTTTAAATTTTATATTAAAGAAAATCTTGAAATAAATTTAAATGAACAAGACACTAAAATTTGGAAAGAAATATATCAAGCTATTATTTCCCTTGAGGTCATGCCAAGCATGAGAGCTTTAATGGCTGCTGGCCCTGCCCTAGATCGTGAGAACATAGCTGGATACAACTGTTCATACATAACTATTGATAATCCAAGATCTTTTGATGAGGTATTGTATATCCTTATGAATGGTACAGGTGTTGGATTTTCTGTTGAAAGACAATATGTAAATAACCTTCCTACTATTCCTTATAATACAATGGAAGAGACTGAGGATGTAATCAGTGTAGCTGACTCTAAAGAAGGATGGGCCAGAGCTTTTAAAGATTTAATATCTTATCTTTATTCAGGTAGGATTCCACAAATAAATATGAGCAAAGTAAGGCCAGCAGGTTCACGATTGAATATTTTTGGTGGAAGAGCATCAGGTCCAGAACCTCTTCGTGATTTATTTACATTTACTATAAAGAAATTTCAGGAAGCTAGAGGTAGAAAACTAACTTCTATTGAATGTCACGACATTGTGTGTAAGACAGGTGAAGTAGTAGTAGTAGGTGGTGTTAGAAGATCAGCACTTATTTCTCTTTCAAATGTTTCAGATGATCGTATTAGATCAGCCAAGAAAGGACAATGGTGGGAGACTAATCCAGAGAGAGCGTTAGCTAATAACTCTGCTGTATACACAGACAGGCCCGATACTGCTACCTTTATGAAGGAGTGGTCCAGTCTTTATGAAAGCAAGTCAGGTGAGCGTGGTATTTTTAATAGACAATCAGCACAATTAAAATCTAAAAGTATTGGAAGAAGGAAATGGGATATAGATTTTGGAACAAATCCTTGTTCAGAAATACTTCTAAGACCTAACCAGTTTTGTAATCTTACTGAGGTAGTGTGCAGAGTAAACGATAAAGTTCCTGATCTTCAAAGAAAGATAAGATTGGCAACTATACTTGGTACAATACAGGCAACTATGACCAAGTTTGGATACCTTCGTAAGCGGTGGACAAACAACACTGAAGAAGAACGATTGCTGGGTGTATCCTTAACAGGAGATCGGAAGAGCGT
>Ga0209757_10000223_pt1 | contig 13989 bp, 31 predicted proteins | sample ETNvirome_6_1000_FD_185472 | JGI IMG/M metagenome (GOLD analysis project Ga0209757, IMG submission 185472) | Marine viral communities from the Pacific Ocean - ETNP_6_1000 (SPAdes) (version 2) | ecosystem: Environmental > Aquatic > Marine > Oceanic | place: Pacific Ocean | collected 2013-06-19 | reverse complement strand
TGCTTGATTACTGTTCATTTTAATTCCTATGCATCCTATGATATAATAAATATCCTATTCCTAAAGCAACTAAAACAATCCAAACATTTTTTGGTATTTTTTTAAGAGAATCTGTTCCTTTCATAGTTTCACCTCCTTAATTTCTCTGATCAATCTAATGTCCATCCTTTTCCTCCGCGCCCAACTTGCTCTCCTTTAAAATATGCATAAGACTTACTGCCAAATTTGAGAAGAATTAACACAATAATTCCAACAATAGCTAATGGAAAATATTTATGCTGTCTGATTTCTTGCATCCAGTCCATGACTGTTTTTTTCTGTGAAACTTCATTGTCAGAGTTTGGAGCAATTGGAGAAGTTTTGTGAACTCCAATGTAAGGATCAGTTGTAAAACTTTTCAACTCAGGTCTTGGAGCAAACTCCTCATTTATCTGAGGAAGGAATCTTTGCTGAGGAGCAACAAACGGATTTCCCTCAAGTATTGAAAGAGGATTTGAATCCTCTCCAGCTTGGTCAAGAAGATTTGTTCTAGTGTAAATTTTTGTTGGAATTGGAGCAGTTGGTTGAGGAGTTGGATTTGCTAGAAATTTATTTTGATTAACATATTTGTTTTGTCTCTCCTCTGCATTTCTGATTGATCCAGATTCATTTGCTAAATATTGATTATCTGTATTTGTTCCAGCTAGCATTCCTCCACTTCCTTTTGGAACTGGAGACATCTTTGCAACATTCACCAAAGGAATAACATTGCTTGGAAGAGCTGTATATTGTGAAGTCAGTTGACTTGGATTAACTACTGATGAGTTAACTCCAAGTTTTGTTGGAGATGCAACTGATGTGTCTGCCATTGCTCGAGCTGTCTCTGAACTGTTTTGAACATCTGTAACCAGTCCACGATTTGCTCCCTGAGTTAATGAGTTTGCTGAATAAAGATTGGAATAACTTGGTGTTGATTGAACTGCAACTGATTGAACATTTGCTCCAGTTGTTGTTGATGAACTTCCAGCAGTTACACCAGCGTTTGCTGGAGAAGTCTCAGAAAAATCTGGAGCTGCTGTTGTTGTTTGAGTTTGTGGTTGATCTGATGCTCTTTCATCATCTGCTTTCTTTCCACCAGTTCCAGTCTTTGCTGTCATCTTCCAGTTGCTCCAGCGAATAATGACTTCAAAGAGTCAATCACTCCCTTTTGTTCTGTATGCTGATGTGATTCATTCAAAGACTGATTACCAGTTAGACGTTGAGATTGAAAAATTAATCGATTAGTATATTCTTTGAGGATAACCTTCTTGGCTATTTGTTCTTTTTTTTTTGGTTAATGTATGAAGGCAATTTTATCCCTCCACAGTTTCTTGGACTCTGCGAATTATTGAACTTGCATTGGCAAAATTACCTTGAAAGACCAAGTCTCCAGTATTGTAGCCAACAGTTGACAAGCCTCCTATGCGAAGCCCACCTGCTGTGGAGATAAAGGGCATTCTGTTATTGTAAAAGTCTATCATGTAGTAACCATCAGAAACATATTCACCATTGTCATATGGAACTGTTGCAACTGTGGCAGTTGTACCAGTAAAGACTCCAGTTCCTCTAGGATAACCTGAACCAATTCTGTAATTGATAAGGTTGTTCATCTTTTGAGAATCTGTGTAAATGTTTGACATTAACGGAATAGTACCAGAGTTAACTTGATAATTTGTCATCTCTGTGTCTGCACGAACATTTGAGCTATTTTCAACTCGCAAAAAGTCTCTGCGAATTAATGCTCCGACTTGGAAGAAAGTATCAAATGATTCAAGTGCACCAGTTGAAGTATCTGCTGTCAAAGTTTTTGATAGGACTGTCATCAATGGATTTGATGAGAAGTCCTCTCCAGCTTCTGGAATACCCTCAACGCAAGTGATTCGAGTTGTAACGTTAGTTGCAAAAGCTGTTGGAGGATTTGAACCATAGTTGGTTGTTGATGGAACTGCATAAGTAATTTCTAATTGTAATGATGAAAGCAAGTAAGTTGGCAAAGCAACAGAGTAATCATCTGGATCAAGTTTGTTGCATCTGAAGTCGATACACCAACTCATGTGAAGTTGAGCTGATCCAGTTGTTAATGGGAATTGAATCGGAGAAATTGGACTGCCGTAATCAAAGAGGTTCATATGATACAAATCAGTTCCGTTGACTTCAAAGATAGTTCGTGATGAACCCTCTCCAACTGCAACGATTTTGATATTTGTGATCATCTTTAATCCTCCATCAACTACTGGAGTTACTGAACCAGCAGCTACAACGCCACTAGAATCCATATCAATGTAATAGCGTTGGGCAAGGAAGTCTCTTGGGAGCTGTGTAATAATGGTCTGAGCGGTAGAATCCCAGTCCTGAGTTGCACTTAGAGTTCTATAATTTTTAAGCACCATTATTGACCAACTCCTCTGTTTGTGACTTGAGTGTATAATGGTAAGACTGCTGTTAGGATAAATGCTCCAGCAACACCAATGACTACTGCTTTGAGTATTGATGGCATTGTCACGCCCTTTGCTATACCAAAGACTACCATACCTGCGACAAGTGATGCCAGAGATTTGTGATCCCTTAGTATTGGTATAGAGTCTAAGACATTGTTTATTCTTGGAACGAAGAATGGAGCAATAAGAGATGCTGATAAGACTGCAATTATAGCTTCATCAAAGAAAACGCCTTTGATGTTTTTTGCTAGGTTAGTTGTAATCTGAGACATCTGTCAAATCTATGTTATTGTAGATAAATAAAACACCCCTTTGAAAGGTCATGACTAGTTAGGCATTACCATTGTTGAATTTAACAACAACATTAATATAGACTATTAGTCTATACTAGGTAATATGAAATCAAACATACAAAAACAATCCGTACAGACTGATGGAAGTGACGGAGAAAAAATGTCAGTAAAATTCGAGCATATATCTGAGATGTTAGATAAGTGTAAGAATGGATATACGGATGGTTTAATTCACACTATAAAATGTGAGTTAGACGACATCAGAGAGGTGGTCAAGGCATGACTCAAAGAATAGCCCAAAACATGACGATTGATCGTAGAACAAAAGCTATGATTGAAGTTAAGAATATCAAGATTGGAGTAGTGACTTTAAGATACAACAATCTGGAATTAAAACTAAGTCATGTAGAAGCAGAACGAATAGGCGAGTTGTTAAGAAAAGTGACAGCAGTACAACGAGATAGAAAAATGGAGGGAAAGGATGACTAACTGGGGAGGACTCATCCCCTTCTGTCCTCAATGTGAAAATCGTTTGTTCTCGATTTACGTTGGAGGAATAAAGGAAAAAATAGATGGAGAAATGTGGTGTAAAGTCTGCAAAAAGCCTCAAAAAGTTCGTGTGAAGATAAGTTATCCTGAGGTGAGTGGCAAATGACAGCAAGGAATGATCTAAGCCTCCTAGATGATCGTAAGTCTTGGAGCTTAAAAGCGACAATCGATCCAAATGTTTTCTGTGATTGTCCAAAAAAAGATCACCCCTCAATATACATTGGTCAATCCATGCCAATCTTTTCACCAATGACAGAAAAGACAAAACTCTACTTAATCGAGGATAAGGGAGAGGTAATATTCAGATACTCGATAAGAAAATCAGAGAGTGAAAATAGTGCAGAGTGGATTCCTATGGAGAAAAAATACTTTGACCATTTACAATCAGGTGGTACGCTTTTGATTGATGATATGGTCTTAGAGGTGGACAAGGCATGACAAGAAAATGCGTATGTGGTCATAATATGACCGCACATGACAGAGAATTTTGGTCAGAGTGGTATGGTAGCTGTCTTGGTTCAGTACCAAGTAAGCAAACACCATCAGGTCAAAAATTCTGTAATTGCACAGGGTTCATAGAGGTGGTCAAGGCATGAGAGTTGACTCATTTTTTTATTTTTGAAACATCTTGGACTGTTGCTCTAGTTTTTTTCTTTGTGAATATCTGATTGTTTCTTATGACCACTTTGTAATCTACTGTATGAGATTTTCCAATGTGAACATTGAGAGCATTTATCGATTCAAACTTTCTGAATTTACATTCAGCACAAGTCAACCATTTGAATTTCATACTTTGCCAATCACTCCTCTGTCTGTGTCCATGTCACGATAAAAAAACGTATGCTCAGGGAGAGTTGGTTGGTCTTTTAGTTTTGATCTTTTGTCTGGAGGCATTAGAATCCAGACATCACTTCCCAAAAATCCCTCCAAGAATTTAATATCACTTTCAAGATTTAATTTGAAAGAAAATACATGTTTGCTGTTTGATAAAATGTGGTTCGGACAGCTCGCAGGTCTTGATGAAATTGAAATTACTGAAATTCCTCTAGGTCTTCCTGAAAGTATGACTTGATTAAATTCTTTTAACACTCTCATTTTTGTGAGATGATTATGAATTTCATCTTCGATAAGCACAAGATTTCCACGCTTGAAAGCCTCTGCATTAAAACGCCTGAAAGTATGCTCTGTTCCATCATGTGGCTGGAGAATATAATGTCCCCTTTTTGCAGAGTCATAGACTTTTAACAACTCATCTAAGTCGTGAAACACCATTGCACGACTTGAATGAAACTGATAATTTGGATCATACACCCAAACAGAAATGCCATTGAGAGATTTCATAAGTGTATTGGCAAGATAAGTTTTTCCTGATCCAGAAGCTCCAACGATTAAAATTTTTTCCTCATAAGCTATAAAGTTAAAATTAATGTCCTCCAGATTGGCAAAACGAGAGGTCTGAGACTTTGAGACTTGGGTGTCATCGGATTTATCATCCGTCTCCCCTTCATCAATGGCAATATCCTTTGTTTCATCTGGAGAACTATCATCTTCACTCATTTTTCTACCTCTGGAACTTCATCTGATTCATCTTGCAAATACATACATCCCTCCTCAAAAAATTTTACATATTGCTCAAATCTTTCTGGATGCTCTTGAACTAACTGCAAAGTTGCTTGATGCAAAAGTTCAACTGTTGTGTTATGTGTTAATCCTGTCTCCAACATTTTATCATCCTCTGATTTCAGAGAATTAAAAAATTCATTTACAACGTGATTAACTTTAGCCTGATCCATGTTTTTGCTCCCTTATTTTCCTAAAAAGATCTAATTGTGGATCGTCATTGGCTAATGTGTTCTGGAACTGCAAATCCCAAAACCAAACTAGAATTTTTTGCCAAACTGCTTTGAGAACATCCTCTGGAGTTATCTTGACTCCAGCGATAATCAACTCCATTGCAACAATGAACTTGAAATTTCCCATCTTATTTTTTTTCCATTCATCAACACATCCATGACAGAAATTAATCAAGTCTTTTTTTTCAAGATTCAAATTATCTGGATCAAGTGAATCCAGATATTCATCCTTTGTCAGTTTCGTTTTTTCCATGACTCATATTCTCCCATGCTGATTTCTTTTTTGGTTGATTCTTTGGAACTTCATCCATGCCATATCTCTCTTTGATTTCTTTCTCTTTTTTCAATTTTGCCATTTGAGCTAATCGTGAAAGAATTATTGGAAGTGTGATAATTAATGGCATGATTAAATCGCTGTGACCAGTTAGATATTTGTTGCAAAGTGGAGCATATGCCTCTCCCAATGCAATTCTCTCATTTTGAGTTATTGGTTCGACATTCATTCGAGTGAAAGCAATATTGAAAAAAGTTTCACATATTTGACCAACGCTTTGAGCAGAGTATTGAACTGCTTGAGCTTGTCCAGCTTCCAGTTGAGGAGTTGTTGGCAATGCTCCAAGCTTTTTTTCCTCCTCCGTTGGAGGCTTGATTGATTCAGCCATTGGAGCTGGATTTTTTTGTTTGCTCTTTACGTTGATGTTCATTGAACCCTTATTGGTTTTTGAACGAGAGGGAGTTGGAGTGACTCCAATGTTCATAACATTGAATTTATTTTCCTTTGCAACTTTCTGAAAGCCTAATCTGAAAAATCTCGCATCCTTAGCTTTCCATCCAGATTTTTTATTGACTGGATCATTCAGAAAGTCTTTCACAACTTGCTTTCTTGCATCTCCGTCTGAAAGGTTAATGAGGTTATCATTAAACACTTTCCTCCAGAGGTCTCTCGCAACTCTGCTCTTGTTCATTTTATTCTCCAGTCTTAATTCTCACTAGAAAGTCTCTATGGGAGTCTGGATAACAAACACCACATCTTTGATCACGATTTGTCAAAGCTGCGGTCACAAATTGAGCTCCACATAATGGGCAATGTGTGACTAGAGGTTCGCCTTTTACTTCGTTTGTTGTTGGTTCATCACTTGACATTCTGATACTTCCTTTCAATTGTTTCTTTATCAATATTCCTATTGGAACAAAGTAAGCACATGTCCAGCTTTGCTAAGCTCAAAAGATTCCATTCATCAAAGTATTTTCTTTCACATTTTTTGCATTCGACTTCCTCACTCTCTGGGAGTGTTCGTTTCAAGAACTCCTCATATTTTTTCTGTTTCAAGAAAAAACCTCTAATGGTTTAATTTTTTCAACTTGATCGCCCCATGCCTCAAATCCAAAATGTGTTTTTCTTGCAAATATATCAATTCTAGGTTGAGGCGACATATCTTTTATAAGATCATAAAATTCATTTGGTTTTGCACTATGACTGCCTGCCTTAGCTTGTGGTGTTTGTAACCAATTAAGTCTAACACATCTGTTAAACTTCTGCATCGGTTTTCCATAAAATCCCAATATACAAAACTCACTAGCAAATTTATAAGCGAACATCGGACACATACCATTTGTTTTAATCCAAGTCAGAGTTAAATGGTAATTAACTCCCCATGATTCAAATATATCCCAAGCATATCTCAGCATTTTATTCGTGATCCACATATACACATGACAGCCTATTTCGGCAAAATCATCAATCGGAAAGTTTTTGATCTCATCCATTGTCATTGTTTTATACGGTAATTGTTTTTTTTGATTCGGTCTTGATTTGGATGGTACACCTGCCATAGATATATCCCAAGCTGGATCAATTACTATTGTTTTATATTTTTTCTGTTTCATTTTTTTCTCCAGAAAACAAAACAACTTGGATAAGGAGCTGCGTTTTGTGACCTTTTTCCATTTTTCCAAAAGTGAACCCTTCCCTCAATGAATAAGATTTCAGCTTTGCCATGTAGGATGCACTCATGCCAAACTTTTGTGTCACTTTTTACGAACAATAATGCCAAAATTGAGACATTCCATTTCAAATGCTCATGATATGCCTTTCTTATCCAGTCTTTAACGTTGGAATATGGTGGATTCATCCATGAATCCTTATTCCAATCCATATCAAGTGCATACTTTTTTATGAATAATTTACATTTCTTATCAAAGTTTGTTGCACATAAGTCCAGAGTTGGTTCAAAATCAAAATAATCGCATCCCAACTCAAACAAATCTGGAGGAGTCTCCCATTGGTCATTCTTTGAGAGATTGAAAGTTGCACTCACTTTTCACACCATGAACAGATCCAAAAATCATGATATTGGGTAGCATGATTTTTTGATGTATTTCTCTTACAAATTGCACACTCCACATATTGACTTAGAGACTCAACGGTTGAAGTCATTTTAACTCTCCAAAACAAATCTTGCAAATCACAAATTCGTCTTTGACATAATATCCCTCTTGAACGTGAGCTTTTATTGCGTGAGACATTGCTCCACAAACATCACAGGTCATTATGATAACATCATCTTTTTTCATATTTATCCCAAAAAATCAATGAAATTTAAGGTTTTAACAATATTACTCAAATAAAATTAACTCAAAAAGAGAAAAAAGTAGGCAAAAAAGAGAAAATAGCTAACTACCTTTTTTTAATTATCATTAAAAATTAATTCATACGAAGGCTGTGGAATGCGGTGGTGGGGGAATTAGTGGTGGCTGTAGGTTACTACAGGTCTTTTTTTACGTGCTGACCTGTAGGCATTTTTCAAACTGTGTGTGTGTGTACACAAACAACTCAATTTTGATTGACAAAAACGGTAAAAAACTAAAGTGTTTTAATGATGGATATGAGTCATTTAACTGCAACTCCACAAATAGCAAAAGATGTTGGGAGAGGTATTGCTGGAATTTATACTAGATTGTGGATTAAATTACACATAAAAAAGGTAGCATTGTTAGAGCAGATTCGAGAACATCCACGCACACCACAATTAAAGGATCAGAATGATACTATGTCTTGGTGTATTACCCAAGTTGCTAAGGATTTAGGTCTTAACACAGGATGAGAATTATGGATAAATTAGTATGTCAATTTTGTAGAGAGGAAATGGATTTGTGGAAATGGGATGATAGAGATAATGTGATGGATTCAGATTTATTTTACATGGAAAAGATGAATGTGGCATGGATCAAGTTCCAAAAATCAATATGTATAAAATGTTTGATGCAATATATTGAACACTATCAGCATTTACAAAAATGGAATGATGAAAAAACCGATCCACGACATCATGATTATGGGTTAGAGATAGGATGAACCCAGAAACAATGAACCATCCAGACTTGCTGACTTGGGGCAAACCTGAACCACTTAATGAAAATAAGACCACTTTAGTTCTTCATTGCGTAGGATGTGGAAAATTCAAAGACAAAAAATCAAAATCGACAAAATGCACTGTTTGTTTATTTGGTATGTCTCATGAGGAAGCTGTTAAACATGGCTTTATCCAGTCATGACCAAAATAATGCTTTTTTTATACATGGAGGAGAACTAAGATTATGCCAAAAAAGGCAAAATCCAGAAAGAGTGGATTAGTAATTATTAAAGAAAAACCTCATCCAATTCATAGCAAACCTCCTTACAATTTCAAACCTCAGTATGTAGTCCAACAAAAACCAAAAACTATGGCAGATGGAACAGTTAGAGGTATGGCATATTATAGAGAAACTACATTGAAAAAAGCTCAAGCAACGAAAAAATGGCTTGAACGTAAATGGGAGAAAGGAGAAAAAAAGAGCAAAGTCAAAACTAAGAGGAGGAAAAAATAATGCCATCTGCAAAACAAATCGCATGGAGAAAGAAGTTTGCTAGAATGAGCAAAGCTGGAAAGTTCAAGAAAAAATCAGCAAACATGAAAAAAGGAATGAAATATTTTGATTCCCAAAAATATGCAGATGGAACTCCTTTTGGAAAGTCCAAAAAGTCAGAGCTTCCTCAAAGAATATCCCTAGAACGTAAATGGGAGAAAGGAGAAAAAAAGAGCAAAGTCAAAACTAAGAGGAGGAAAAAATAATGCCATCTGCAAAGCAAATCAAAGCAAGAAAATTATTCGTAAAGAGAGTTAAACGTGGAGACTTTAGGAAAGCAATAACAAAGACCAAAAAGTCAAATCCAAAAAAAGCTAAGATGAAACTTCCCAATGGTCAAGGAGTTTTTCTAGTTTCTGATATGCCAAATCCTAAAGCTTTTAGGAAAAAATATCTAGTAGTTGGAATTAAAAGGATAGGAAGTAGAGAATCTTGGCTAATTCCAAAAAAGCAATTTGACGATTTTAAGGAAGCTAGAAAATATGAGCAAAAACTGGATTATGGTTATTCAGTTCATGATGATCCAGCGTATAGTGACAGACCTGTTGATCAAGAAGCTGTTGCAGAGTTCCTTCATGGCACAAAAGATGATTTTATTTGACGTTTTAACTTGGTCACTTTGATCTGGAAGCCCTCATTCGAGGTTATTATTCCCTTATGAAATCATGAGCTTTGGTGTTCCTTCCATTAACAAAACAAGAATAGGAACTAGTATATCGAAGGAAGTCAGGAAATAACGTCATTTTGTGTCATATTGTAGAGTTGTTTATTCATGTATTTTTCCTTTGATTGTATGACTAATGATGATAATATGATTCCTCTCCAATATTTGACCACCTAGATGATACCATTGATACCTTTGATACTATGCAGACCAATACATAACAAAACTTTTGCCAAAGCCCCCACCTAAACATATCAAGAAACGACTTGGAGAAAAAAAAATAGATGGAGATAATTATTATCTACCACTAGCGAACGATTTCAGCACTCCAATTATGGAGGCTGGCATTGCAATGGCTACTAATGCCAAAGCTAAGTTAGGATCTAGTTCCATGAGACTCTGCGAATTTATCTAGTATATCTAATTGATCTATCAAAGGTCACGCCTACTTACGTGAGAGCTTGCCTTCCAAGTGACTTATGCGAGAGCATAAATCTGCTATGCTTTTCACCAAGTAGAGATTGATTGCAATACTTCCAGAGGCTAAAATTCCAACTAAGACAGCGAAATCATCCATTATAATATCTCACATGGTTTTTGTGGATTCTCATCATGATAGCATTTGTGTATTCTTTTCAATTCGTTTGCTTTTAGTTTTATTTTGCTTAAAGATGTTCGTGCATCTTGTAAATTCTTTCTTTCAGTTTTTGTCGTTAGCCTGACCGAAGTGTAATTATCTTCGTCAATGGTTTTTAATAAAATCTCAGTAAAATATTTCATTTTAACTCGTAGGAATAGCATTATTTGTTAATGTGGTTGAAACTAAAGCAGTTGGTTGATAATAAGCAATACATCCGACTGTTGAAATTTCTGATACTTTAACTCCAGTCGCCAGCTCTGTCATTAAAGTTTGTCCGATGTCTCTGTCATAAATTCCAATATCCGACATCAAGCCATCAAAAAATCCATCTGATCCCCCTGAGTGATACTGCATCCCTAACCTAAATTCGTCAACACCTGTTAGACTTCCAACCCATAATGTTTTATCAGTTGTAATGCTAAAAGTCGTATCCTCAATTCCATTGACATATAATTTAGGTTGTGTTCCATCGTGGGTTATACTGCAAAGGTAGAAGCCACTAGTGGTCAGCAAACTACCTGAAGAATAACAAGCCCATTTTTTTGAACCTGCTAGTCTCCCTTGACCAAGCAACGCACCTGCATCAGAAAATCCCAATTCAATGAAAGTATTAGCACTTGCATCACCAAAAGCACAGATTTTTCCACCACCATCACCACCAACATCTAACGTATCAAAACTACACCAACACGAAATTGTACCAGTAGCATTCATGCCACACCCACTGGAGTCGTATACTCCTCCACACGACACAAAATCGTCCGTGCCATCAAAACTTATGGCATTCGTGAACTTGCCAGAACCAACAACTAACGCACCATCTGCTGTACCATTAGCAGTAGTACCACAAGAATCTGGATAGATTACTGGTGAAACATAACGATAAGGATTAGTTAGATAACTCATATCAAAGTTCCAATAAGCTGAATTTTCAAACCAGCTTCAGCTCCACTTCCACTAATGACATCACAGTTCACAATTATCTCTGCATTGTCTGTCAAAGTTGTTGTAGTTACATTGGGTTCAGTTGTAGCTCCAACGCTGGTTGTATCTCCATCATCTATGGTTAACAAATTAGTTGTAAAAATTGATGCTCCATTCATTGTAATATCCATTGTTGTAGTGCCAGATGTTCCTCCAGCAGTTGATAAACTTCCCCTGACTCCATCCTCTCCATCATTCAACTCAAGTCCAAATGGCATGCGAAATTTTATCAAATTGTCTGCCACAGTAATTGGAGTTGTTTCATCTGAACATGCAACTTCCAATGCTCGACTTTGTGTAACGTGTCCAGCAGATGCCCATGCTGGTAAACCAGCAACAACTGTGAGGACAGTTCCAGTTGCTCCGATTCCATATCTTTCTCTCTCAGAGTCGTATCGCACAATATCTCCAGTTGTAGTCATGACTTTTGATGCTACACTAGGATAGAGATCTCCGTTAAATCCCAATTTTACCTCTCCATGAATTTCTCGTAAGATAGGCTAGAGCTCCAACTGCAACAAGTAAGGAAAGCCAATTTGGAACTCCAGTTATCATTCCCATTATTTTTTCCTCCTCAAGTCTTTGAGATGTTTGGCTTTGAATTTTGTTGCATCTCTTTTTGCTTTAGCTAATTCTTGAGTCTTTTTTTGAATTTTTGTTTTTGCTTTTTTCCATTTTACATAATTGGAACGTTTGAGATATGCTATGACCATTATGGTGAACCTCCTTTGAAAGCTCCTATCATTCCAAATAATGGTCTTAATAGCCAAAGTAAAATTCCTAATCCAATAACTCCTAAAATTAGATAAACGTAATTTTTATTTTTATCCCACCAGCATCCAATTTCACATCCAAAGTCATATGGCAAACATCCACATTCTTCACTTGTTGGAGGAGTGCAAGTTCCATCTTTTTTCTTACAATCTTCACATTGCAAATCCCATGCGTTACATTCTTTGCAAACTGTTGAATCACATGTTGTGCATGGCTTGACATCTTTGCATCCACAGTCACATCCTCTGAAAGTCATTAAGCATCCTAAATCACACTTCTCATCTGGAGGTTTTTCTGGAGGTGTGCATGTTCCATCTTTTTTCTTACAATCTTCACATTGCAAATCCCATGCGTTACATTCTTTACAAACTGTTGAATCACATGTTGTGCATGGCTTGACATCTTTGCATCCACAGTCACATCCTCTGAAAGTCATTAAGCATCCTAAATCACATTCTTCTTTTTTTCCATTTCCATTTCCAAACAAATCTGGAAATTGAAAATCACCAAAGTCTGGAAGTAAAGGAATGGCATGAGGGGAAGTTTCTAGTTGAGCTTGAGTCCTAATTGTTGCTGGTCGTTGTTGCTGGTATCTTGCTGAAAATGGAGTTGCTGGAGTTGTAGCTTCTCCTCCAGTAAATAATCTGAATCTTGCTCCAACATCTTTCTCAATGACTCCCAATGCTGGGAGTTGAGGATCAAGCATTTTTAATTGCTGAGTTCCAAACTTTTGGATTCCAGCTCCAGTTGTTCCAGTTCTTGGAGAAGGTCTCCCATGTTTAATTGGATTGCCTAATGCATCAAGTAAATGAGGCATTATACTCTCCTCCTTAGTAAGAAAAATCCAACGATAACTGCAATGATAATTATTGGAATTATTGGTAATGATGATGTTAATTCTGGAGTTGGTTCTGGAGTTGGAGTTGGTTCTGGAGTTGGAGTTGGTTCTGGAGTTGGAGTTGGTTCTGGAGTTGCTTTTGCTGTTTCTCTTATTTTTTGCTCCAATGCCAGTTGAACTGCTTGATCAATCTCTTTCTGTCTCTGCTGTTTCTCTACTGCTTGAATGAGAGGAGCATTTTTTTCCATCATTAATCGATTAACATTGAGAGCAATGGTACTGTAATAATGATCTCTTTTCTTGGCAATTTCGGTATGCTGAGCTTGGCTACATTTAGGACAAGCCTCCCATGTTCTACCTCCATGCCCTAATCCGAGCTGATTAAGTCCAATCAGTGCATCTCTAGCTGTTGGAATATTGAGGAGAGCATTGGTTATTTCTGGATCATCAGACGGAATAAAACGAAAACCTTGTGGAATTTGCTCTGGATCAAGTTCCAAAAATTGATCCCAATGTTTAGGATCATAATATCCCTTTGGAGCTTTTGCAATCGTAGCTTTAATGTCTGCAACTTGAGCTTCGTATTTTCCTCCTTTGCCAAATGGAGATCCAGCTCCAGTTGAAATATTGCCAGATGCTACTCCTCCAGATGCGGTTGGAACGTTTTGAAATGTCAAACGTGGCATGTTACTTTCTCCGTGCTAACCATACAATTCCAATGACAGCAGCTAAGATTCCAACTACACCAAAGATTGCATTATAGTTGAAAGGAGCAGTCTGTATTCCCATATTTTCCAGTTTTTGAGGAGTTGGAACATAATTTCCAGTTATGTTCATTCTTGGATCTGGAACTGCAATTTTTTCCATTGCAAGATTGATGTTCTTTTGTTCTAATGGATTCATTGTGTTTCTCTCCCTAAATCTTGGAGGAATTGAGGGAGGGAGAACTTGAATCAGTTGAACTGGAGCTCTATATCCGTTAACTGAATCCCCCATTGAGATTTTTGGATTGTTTGCTTGAGGAGTCAGAGT
>Ga0209757_10000222_pt1 | contig 14085 bp, 17 predicted proteins | sample ETNvirome_6_1000_FD_185472 | JGI IMG/M metagenome (GOLD analysis project Ga0209757, IMG submission 185472) | Marine viral communities from the Pacific Ocean - ETNP_6_1000 (SPAdes) (version 2) | ecosystem: Environmental > Aquatic > Marine > Oceanic | place: Pacific Ocean | collected 2013-06-19 | reverse complement strand
AGTATTTTAGACTTACTTAACAATAAGGCTTATAACCACAATGTAAGCAGTATATCCAAACTGTTAAATGTTAGTAGAGGTAAAATATACAAATACCTCAATGATGCTGAGATGGATAAACATTGTGTTATGGTGCATAAAGGCAAATTAGTATTAAGGACCACAAAATAATGCTTAACTATAAAACTATCATGAAGATAAATTCAGCGCCATTTTCTTTACCATCAAGCCCAAATAAGGAGGGCAAGTCAGTACGCAAAAGAATAGAGGATGCGTTAAGGACACAAGGAGAAAGAACAAGAAAACAGGTAGCTGACTATTTGGGTATTAGCGATGCTGTTGCTCATGGAAAAATGTCAGATATGGAAGCTAAAGGGGAAATACAAAAGGCTGGCAGAGTTCCCGGCGGTGGAAATAGGAAAGCTTATACTTACAAATTACCAGAGGTGGAGCAATGAAGCGAAGTACAGATATTAAATGCAGTATTTCATTAGCAATTCTAAGTGTTATTGTTGCGGGTTTTCTTTTATGGATATAAAAGCAACTAAAGGTAATTTTGATTATGTTACGCAAGAATTACGAAAAGTTGATTTTAGTGAGGCTAAGCGTATCAGGGTTACTGATTGGTCAGAAAAAAGAGGCTTATCCGCTAATAATCAGCAACACCTATGGTATGGACAAATAGCTAAACATTACGGAGATAGAGCAGCAATAGATGTTAAGTGCTTTTGCAAGGATGCGTTGGGGCTTCCAATAATACTGCAAAGTGAAGTTCATGCAGATAAAATGGAATTTTTATTACACAAGCTAAATTATTATAACCATAGCTATGAAAGTAAGATGAAGTTAATTCATTGCTTGGAGGTTACAAGTTTATTCAATACTAGTGAGTCAAAAGAGTACATGGATAATATGATCCATTACTTTAATGACTTAGGTGTTAATATTAAATATAAAGATAAATAAGGGGTAAATAATGAAATACTTATACAAAACATATTTAAAAGCCTTTGGCGTTGTTCTTGTGCTAACTGCTGTAATGGCTGTTAGTGCTGTTAATTTTATTAGTGAGTATGGGGTTTATTGATGGCTAATAGTAAGCGTAAATGTAAATCATGCGGCAATTACATACGTGACTTTATAGTTACCCCTAAGGGCGTATTTTGCAGTATTGACGTTGCTGTCAAGTATTCGTATCAGAATAAGAGTAAAGGCGCTGATATCGTTCGTAAGGAACAGCGTAAAAAAGACACCATACGAAAAGAAAAGCTTAAAACTGCTGGCGAGTACATGAAAGAAGCTCAAGCGGCTGTTAACAAATACATACGGGCACGAGATAGGCATAAACCTTGTGTTAGTTGTGGTTCGATGCCTAGCGATAAGTTAGGCGGTTCTTTTGATGCTGGACACTATCGCTCGAGAGGTAGCGCTAGTCATTTGCGTTTTAACCTGTTAAACATTCATAAACAGTGCGTTAAATGTAATAGATTTAAAAGTGGTAATGCAGTTGATTACCGTATTGAGTTAATAAAAAGAATAGGTTTAGAAAATATCGAGAAGTTAGAAAGTGACAACAAGCCTAAAAAGTTTACAATAGAATACCTAAAGCGCTTAAAGAAGATATTCAATAAGCGCGCTAGGTTTCATTTAAAGAATGAATTATGAAAAGATATGAAGTGTTAATTATAGGTGTTTTGTCTGTTGTGGCTACTGTGTCAGGTATTCACATTCAAAAAGAAAGAGCTTTAACGGGCGCAAAGTATACACCCGTTAAAGTTGAGGTTAAAGGTAATCGAAATTGCATTGAAAACGATTATTTCAAATATTGCAAACCATCAAGAAATTAATTTAAATTAGCCGCTAACTAAAGCGGCGTTTAAATTTGTTTGGTTGTTTATGCTTGACTATTAATCACATAGGTATAACTTGGCTCCCCGCTGAGAAATTATAAGGGACAGGACTGCCGAAACCATCAGAGACCTGAAATTCCACAGAGTCATCAGAAACAACACTGTTTGCATAAACCAAAACTTGAGACCCGTTAAAGCCAACAAACCCAGAATTCCCGGTGGCTAGCTCTCCCGTATTCTTCCAAACACCACTAACAATAGGTGACGGAGAGCCTGCAACATAGGAAAATCTAACAGGAGAATCAGCAAAGCCGGTAACGGCTGATATATCCGCTTCAATATCTACACCAACATTAAATAGCACATTTGCCGGTAGCGGGTGGGATATAATGTCATGTCTTATTTTTCCTGTCTCAATTTTGTTGTTTTTGCCTGAAAATCTAGTATCAGTAACTCTTAACTCTTGTTTTATGATTGAATTGTTGAGTATTAGCTCTGAGCCAGCCGATACGGCTGTTGGCCCTATCTTGTTAAAAGTTGGGCCAGTTAATGTTATTGAGTCTAAATTTGTTTGTACGTTTCTTACGTTAAGATAAAACCAAAAATTATCTGAGCCTCCTCCACCTCTAACGGTTAGTGTTGAATCGTTTTTGCTTAGATTTTTAACAGAGCATATGCCGTCATCCTTGTTGGTATATCTTACGATATTTATATTGTTTCTTATGGGGCTAAATCCGCCTATATCACAGGTATTTTCGTTTGTTATGTATTTTCTAGATGTATCCATCAGCATACCTGAGCAATCTACAATATTAACAACGCTTTCATTATTTGAATCTGCTCCGTTGTCATTAAAAAATACAAATGAGTTTGGGGTGTCCCCTGTTACTTCCGCATAACAACCAGAATAGTTATAAATATCCTTTGGGTTTAGCCCTACAGAATTAAACCCCTGCTCTGAGTTGTAAGATGCACAACCATTGACAGAGAATACAGCCCCAACAAGCGCTAATGATGCCATCCTAAAACCTGCTGTTGCTCCGCCTGATTTCCCTGCAGGTAATGTTATATTTCTTGATGTACACCCAACAAGTGAGAATGAAAACATATTAGTGTTTGGTGGTATATTTTCGCTTTTGTTGGTTGTTGTACATATAAACCCCCCCGACCATTGGTTCTCGGCTAGGCAGTGTGTGTAATTAATGTTTGTACTGTTTTCAGCCCAAAAACCCCTGTTAAGCTCATTTCCGCCATACGATATGGACTGGTCATGTCCGTCTTTAGCCAAACACGCCACATGACTAATATTAAAGCTGCCTGTTTCGCAAACAAAACCTATGCGAGTGTGGTCGTAAGACTCACAAGCTCTTATTTTTACATTTTTACTATTCACAATGTAAACACCGTCACCAAATGTTCCTCTAGTCCTTTTAGTAACGCATCCGTCGAGTTTTATGTTTGTGGAATCCTGAATACGAATTCCAGAAAAACCGGCCGTATTGTTTCCGTAACACTTTATTAAGCTAACGTTGTCACAGTCTTTAATTCTAAAACCTATTTTACCCCCTAAAAATGAGTTATAGTTTGTACTATCAAAAACAGGGTCTTGATTAGGTACTCCACTAGTCGTTGTTGCTTGCCCGTCCACAACCAACTCATATACAGTTATGTTGTCTGTATCTATTGTCACAATCTCTTCGGTAACGGCTGTTGTGTTTTCTCGCGCAATACCGCCGCCAAATCCGTTAGTGTTTTGTTTTATGTTTATAGGTGTGTTCGCATAAAATAACTTACCCTCATAAGACACCATTGACGCGCCTGAGTCGTGAGCTGCCTGTAGTGCCCCTTCTGAGTTTGTGCCAGGTATTGCTCCGAATGATAACACGCCCATTACAGCTTTGTTTCGCAAAACTAAAGCCAAGTTAGGCACACCAACACATTGAACAATATTGTAACCGTTAGGTGTAACCGTAGAAGCGTCAACAGCATCCCACATTGCCCCGCCGCCGTTACCAAGCGTACGCTCTTTTAAGTTTAGTGCTGCACCGTTAAATATTTTAAGTTGACTGGTTTCGTTAACGGCAGCATCTAGAGTATCGAATGCAATAACATTATCGCTGGGGGATAATGGCGGGTTATCAACTATATTAGCTATTTGCACATTTAAGTTTGACACTTGCGTAGGGAGATTGTAATCAATATATATGTCATACGTTCCATCTTCAATGTTAAAAGTGTAATTACCTATATCATCAGCGCTTACAGGGTTTGCTATCTCCTCTAAATCTGAGTTAAATAGCGTAGCCTTATTTGTTGTTCCAACGTTAAAAACCGTAACAGGCTTACCAGCCCCTACGTTACCCGTTGAGGAATTTTTGTATTTTAAGTTTATTTGATCGTGGTATTGTCTCATTTTATTAATCCCTATGGCTCAAAGGTGAATACCACTATCAGTGAAGTGGATGTTTTTAAGTCTGCGTTACCTGTATCTGTAACTGTTATTGTTGCTGTCTCTGTGTAACTAGAATTAAAGCCACTGGCTGAAAATCTTGTGTTATCAGAGTTTTCCGACTCAATATTTATCGAGTCACCAGTTATTGACCATGAATACAAAAACGGCCCTGTGCCGTTAAATACTTCAGAATAAACAACTGCGCTTATTGATGATCCGTTGGTTGAAAATTCACCTATGTTAGTCGGCGAAATAGTAACACCAAAATTTGACACCACACCTTTTGAGGCTGCTTGTATTTTTGCTGCACCTATCATGAGTAATTTTGCCCCGCAACGCTAGCATCCCACCCAGAATCGTCTTTAATAAATATATACCTATCCCTTGCACCTAGACTCTCAGACATTGTTGGAGTCTCGCCGTTAGGAAACGAAAAGCCTGTAAAGCTAACCGTGTACGCACTTGTGGAGCCTTGCGTTATCTTTAATGTTACTGTTGTTGTTAGTGAGCTATCAGGATTTAAGTTGGTTATGTTTATTGAAGATATATTCTCAGTTAACGTAGCTTTAAATACGTTACCCTTGCTTAAATCCAAGTTTAGCGAGCCAGCAACAGATGATACAGTATTTGTTGCTTCTGAGTAACGAGCTAATATGAAGCTGTTTTCTATAGCTTTTAACTGATTGCCGTTGTCAAGATTTATGTTATTCTCGCCGTCGTCACTCTCGGGTTGCCCTAATACTGTCTCGTACCTGTTACCGCCAAGCCTATCGCCAGAAGCGACACCGCCATTAATTGTAACTGTATCACCCGGTTGCAAGTTTGACTCTTTAGCTTTTGCTATGTCCTCAAATACAAATAGGGCGCTTGCTCCATCTGTTACAGGTACTATTTGCCCTGTAGGGTCCATTTGCCTCCCTAAGATAACAACGCCGTCAGCAGTAGGGTTTAATAAAACCATTCTGCTTGGATTATTAACTACGTAGTCAATGTCCTTTTTAAGTAACTCGCCTTTGAAGCTTGCTCCGTCAGATGCTGTTGATTGATAAAAGCTTGCTGTTGTAGCTTCTATTTTATCAAAGTTTATAGATAAGCTACCTGCAACAGTTTTTGATTCTTCAGCTATAACACCGCTAAAACCTTGCATGTTAACAGCGTCAACGTGTGGGAAGTAATACTTTTGAGCTCCATCTTTATCTAGTATTTTTAAAGAGTACGAACCGTTAACAGCTAAACTAATAGGAGAGCCGTTATAAACAGGAACACCGCCAGCGGAGCCTATTAGCGGCTGCTCCATTGGAACTGCTGAGCCATCCTCTTGTAGCGCGTAAGGAATCTTTCTATTTTCCTCTAATTCAGGATCACGCCCGACAATACCGAAGTAAGCCTGAAAAAATTCAAGAGGGCCTTCTTCTTCTGGGTCTGGCACATAGAATATCGGGTTGTGTATTCTAACCGCGCTTTCTTCTGCTGTCTTGGAGTTGTCTATATTCATTTTTTATCCTGTGCTATACTTTTTGTTTTAAGAGGTATTATATCATGTCAATAGTGATAACTTTAGTGTTAGGGTATTTAGCAATAAACATCTTATTTGGTACTGCTTTGGGTTTATTGTCTCACTTTGGTAAAATTTAATCTTCAGCCAATAGTTTTTTAATTGCTTTTATCTGATTTTTCTTGTTTATACCTGATAGTTTTCTAGCCCCCGCCTTAACTCCGGTGCCTATGACGCCAGGTATAGACATTTGTGAAATATCAACAGCAGAATCAACTCCTGACTTCCTTGTTTCACCTCGTAAAGATGTTCTAGCCCCATCACCAAAAACAGCGCCTAATTCATCAGCGAAAAGCATTTGAGTTAGTATATCATCATCAAAAGAGCCACCGTATTTTTTAGCTGTGTCTTGTATACCTTCTACGGAATTCATTAAGGCAGCTCTGCCTTTTGTGTTATTCATAAGGCTTCTTAATATGGTTCCTATTGCTTTATCAGAGTTATCAGCAAAAAAATCAACCTTTCTACCAGCGCTGTCCTGTATATTATCTAGCGCCTGAACAGTGTCCGAATATCGCTTGTTTGCCTCCATGTATCTTGGGAATTGCTCAGAAAGGCCTTCGTTTATGTTCTTTCTAAATGACTTTGCTATAGTTTCAGTTTTACCACCAAGACCAGCCGCCTTTTTTCCGAAGCTAACATTTTCATCTATAAATTGTTTTAACCTGTGAGCTTGTAGCGCATCAGGGTTCGGCTGTCTTTCTAACCTTAGCGATATATCTTTAACTAATTTCCTAGCTGGCGCTATAGTCTCTATTTGTGAGCCTGTAAAATTTGGCTTACCATCATCATCAAGGCTTATCCCGAGATCAATTAGATCATCATAAAATGCGTTTTTAGCGTTTGATATGTCAGTTTTTTGACCTTTTAGACTGTTGGCTATTCTGTTTAATTGCTGCCCTGCTTGCTTGTTGTTGCTTTTAACAAACTTAATAGGCTTTAAAAGAGAGTCACCAACAACGTCAGCCGCTCTATTTTTTGCTTTGAATTTAGCGTCAACGTCGCCTCGTTCTATTATGTTCAGTTGCTTTCTCATGGCTCTTTTGTCTGCCGGAGAAGCATTCGCTATAACGTTTGTAACTGATTCGTCAAAACCTTGCTTCACAACCTCGCCAGCCTGTTTAACTTTATTTGCTGGTATTTCTGCTGCTTGTATTTTTTGTTCAAAAAGATTCTGATTGCTATCTTTTGCAGCGTTTAATAATGGGTTTTTTGATCTCAAAGCATTAGCACCAACGGCAGGAGCATTACCTAAAACTGGGGGCAAAACACCAAGAGTGTCACCGATAGCCTGAACGTATTCCTGCCCCGCTTCGCTTTCTGGGGTGTTTGTTAAGGCGTCAGCATATTGACCACGCAAGTTTCTATCTTCGCCACCTGTCACCTTGTCAACAGCATCTTGCACACTACCTAAAGCGTAACCTAATGCTCCGGTTGTCGCGCCAGTTGCAGAGGTTAAAGCAGCCTCTCCAATACCTTCCGCTTTCTCTAAAAAACTTCGTTCTTTTGGTGCTGCTGTCGATATGTTACCAGATGCGCCCGGTACGTCTGAGTATTCTTGCTTACTGCTTGCTAAATACGCATCAGGATCAAAAGAGTTTTTTGATTTCAGATACGCATCAGGATCAAAAGGTTTTGCCATTAGTTTTTAACTCCTAAATTCTGCAATATTTGTGCTGATCTAGGGTCTTCAGGGTTGCTTTTAGCCCATTGCAAAGCCTGCTCATCTTGGCTATTTAGCTCTGAATTACCTGTTTCCACATTCTCTCTAGGTGTAAATGATGCGTTCTTGGCTAGGTACTCTGCTACAGTTGTTTTACCTTTGCCTAATTCTATAGCCATTTTACTTAACTCGTTTGCTAGCTTGGTTTTAGCTATTTTTCTTTCGCCTAGCCATTTTCTTAGTTGTTTAGGGTTTAAGTTTTTAGGAGCTGCCGTATCCATAGCTAACCGAAGCTCACCCTCAGATAAAGCGCCGAAAGTTGTTGCCGCTATAACATCAAGCCCCATTCTTTGTGCTGCGTTCTCTAGTGCGATAGTTGACTCTCTAAAGGATGGTAAGTATTTGTCAAAAGCACCAGAAGAAGCTCCATCATCTATAGCCTTTATTGCTTCGTTAATAGTACCTATCTGAGATTTAACCCCTCTCAACTCGCCAAACATTTCTTTCGATAGCTCTCTTGAGTCATTTAGCGATTTACCTCTAAACTCCATATCCTGTTCTTGCTCTAAAGTTTGAGCGATTGCGCCATCAACATTTTTACGTACAGATTGACCGCTATTTCTATCGGTAATTACTGTGTATTGCTGACCTGTTTTCGGGTCTGTTTGCAATGCGCTAACAGTTGGCGCGAAGTTTGTATCACTCCCCGCTTGGCCTCTGTTAATAATAATGTCTTTGTATACGTCTTGACCTAAATCATCACGAAGCTGAAGATGTATAGCTAAATCATTTTGCATTTCATCGCCGCCGATATCATCTTCGTCAATATCAATAAGCGGATTGACCAACGCATCTTGTAGTAGCTCTTGTTTTCGCTCTAAGTTGTCAGCCTGTATCCAGTCTAAGTTAAAGGCTATTCGTGCCTTCTTTTCTTTCATAGACTGAGCTGCGCCAACTTTATCTAGTCTTTCTTGGTTTCTTTTTTCAAAAAATTGCGCCTTCATATCTCCCAATCCGTAAAGCTGCTCTACTGCTTCAGGATCGCCTTTAGAAGCGGCCATATAAAGCTTTTGCGTTTGCTCTTGCTGCTGCTTCGCTTGCTGTTCTTGCTGCTGCTGTTTAGCCATAGCTTCGTCTTGCATTCTGTTTTGTCTGAACTGTTGACCTAATCCAGCAATTGCCTGATCGGGATTAAAGCCGCCTAGTGCGTTTATATTGTAAGGATTCATTGTTTAACCCCATAAGCCAAAGGAATTGCCAGCGCTAGCGATACCAGTTAAAGCTCCAAGACCTAAGCCAGCCATGTTCTGTTGGTTCTGTCCTTGTGCTATTGCTGCGTTTCTACTAGTTGCGCCCATATTACCAAGTGTATTGGTTATGCCTTGAGTATTTAAAGAAGGGTTGGCAAAACTACCTATCCCCTGCAAATTCCTGTCAACCAAACCTTGAGCCACATTAAAAGAGTTTAAAGCTAATGCGGGATTAACTGCACCACCACGAACGCCGCCTGTAGCTGCTGCATTACGAAGTATCGACTCTTCGCCTTGCTGCATATAGTTTTGATAGGCTGGGCTATTAATTGCATTGTCATAAAATTGCTGTTGCGACTCAGGGGCACCCATATAATAATCACTAAGTTGACCTAGCGCTTGATTCCTATATTGCAAAGGTAGCGCGTCTATGCCTTTTTGATAATCCAAGGCTTCACGCTGAAAGGCTAGATCTTCCTCTTTGCCTTGTTGTATATACTTTGACGAGTCAGCGCCTAATAGCTTGCCTATGCCACTTAATAATCCCATAACACACCCTTAATTTATTTGTACCCAGCCAGTTTTTACACCAACCTCGTTGTTAAAATACATTGTAACACTAGTGGGGCTGTTTGTCGTATCGAAGTAAACAAGCGAGTCGTTACTAGTTATATTGCCCTCAGGGGTTTGATCACCATACAGAGGTTTAAAGCTTTCTATAGTCTCGAGCAGTGAGTTTATAGCCCTTTCAGCCCCAGATAAATCCTCTTTTAATGAAGAGTAATCTTGTACGAATTTTTCTGTTGCGCCTGGTAAGTTTGCAGATACGTCTCTGTATCCTTTTAATGTTTGTAAACTCATGAGTAATCAACCACCAAACCAGAAAAAGCCATTTTATCACCTGATACAAATCTAAACTTCATGCTAAAATCATTCCTTACATAGCCAAGGTTTCTAGCTATGTACCTTTTGTTGTAAGTGTCAGGTGCTGATATTTTATTCCAGTATTCTTTGCCATGCGTAACACCATCATAAGACAAGCTAAAGCTAGAGCTAAATTCACTTGATACAAAGCCTGCTATAGTGTCAATCTCAAAAGAGTTTATAGAAAACGTTTCCAAATCTGGGATTATAGGCGTGTAACAAATACTTTCCACTTGCTCGCCATACTGAGCCGCTGACTTATCATCAAGATAACATAACTTGTTTTCTAGTGTATCGCCGTAAACCCACTTAGCCGCTCTAGGGTCAAACACGCCAAACTTAGCGCGCCAAGGGTATGATTTATCAGTATTGCTTGGGTTTGTATTGCTATCAAGTATAGACCAAGCTCCATCTATGCCAGCAACCTTAGCTACAGTATGATTATAAAGTAGCGTTTCACATGGCAAGTGAACTATTAAAAATTTATCATTGTCAACGGTCCTTGATTCCAAATAAGCTTTAGACAATTCACTCTCTGTGTATTTTGAAAGAGCCTTAGCTATTTCTCTTGTTGCAACAGTTGATTCTTGGCCGGAGTTTAAAATATGTATACTTGGTGACTCTTCCGCTCTACCGCCTAGAATGAAAAACATTCCGTCGAGTACGGTTTGGCAATGAGTGCCTACTATGCCGATATTGTTTGATGCTCCATCAATTACACGCAGTACACTTGTACCGCTTGGCACTGTAGGATCGAAGTAAAAATACTCTGTTGAATACCGATTAAAGGCTACAATTTTATTCTGCTCTATGCGTTCAACGGCCAGTATTTTATCGCTTGAGAATTCGCTGGAAGAGTATTTTAAAGGACTGATTGAAAACTCGTTATTTATATCGGTATGAAACAAAAATTGACCGTCAGTCATTACATAGATACCGCGAAATTGAGTTATATCTATCGGGAAGCCTAAGTCTGGGTCGGTTATCTGTCTTAGTGTTGCGCTATCCCAAAGGTAAACTTTACCGTCACTTAGTATTGCTTGCGTGTTGAATGACTCAGCTAGTGAGCATATGCCATCGCCCGGCACCAACCCTAACTCTGTAATTGTTCCGTCTGGTGATACTGACTCTAAAAAGTCGCCTGAAACTCTAAAATGTTTCTCGAACTTCTTGTTAAAAGTACCACCTCTAGCAACGCCGCCAGTAGTAGCAAACTCTTTCAAGCCGTCGTGACTAATCAAATAGCCTTGATAGCCTTTTATATTGCGAGATACAGCGGTTAGGTTGACAGGTAGAAATGACCGATAATCATAATTAGATTCTCTGTCGCCTCTAATCATTGGTAACTTTATTTTTGGCATTATCAATAACCCTTAATATTAATGGTTAAATTATAACACACATCGATTATTTTAAAAGTTAGCTTGACTTGGTACGCTCGGACGTACTATGCTGCATGAAACTATTAACTGAGGTGTAAATATGAAATACGTTAACGGCGCAGCTTTCAGAAAACGAATGGCGCAACATTTAGATGAATGTGAAAAAACAGGTGAACCCGTACTAGTTACCACTTACAAAAAAGAAGCTAAAGCATATCAGCGAATGGTTGTTATTAGTGAGGAGCAATACACAATGATGATTAATCAAATTAACGAGGGCAAATAATGGATAAGCATAAAGGCGTAAAAAAAGGGGATAAATTTTACTACCTTAAACCATTCGGACTTAGTAGTTGGGGTAAATTACTTTTTCCTAAGGTGTTTTTTATTCAGTGTGAGGTCGTCAAGGTTACTAACGCCCAGTTCACTACGTCGTCAGGCAGGTACAGAAAATCAGACGGGTATTGCATCGGTGATGGTTACAATATTTATAAAGCTGGAGATAAAGCTAGGAGTTTTTATTGTCGAGGTGAATTTATCGCTGAAAAATGCCAAAAAAAGGAGTTAGAAGAATACGCCGGCAGAATACAAAAAATTGCAGATACCCCTTTGCAAGAGTTGAATCATTTTCAATGGGGCAAAATTAAAAATTTAGAAGTTGCAGAAGAAGCATCGGCATTAATTAAAAGACTAAAGTTACTGGTTGACAGTAGCAAGCAGTAAATCAGTAGAGGGCAAATAATGAAAAGAGAAGACGAAAAACCAACTGTAAGTAATCCGCCTGAATATGCTGTTATGTTGCAAGGTGTAGAGGCTTTAGAGGATTTACTTGAGGTGCAATGCAGTGATGGTAACTGGGATTATGACGAGTATATGCACGGAATGGCTAACGGCATGATATTGGCGTTATCACTATTTAAGGCTGGAGAGGTTGAGTTCCTTGAGGCACCAGAGGTTTGGGGAAAGGACAGCCCTTGCGGAGGCGACCCAATTAAATTAAGCGTTGCAACATAACGCAGCAACTAACGAGAAAGCAGCCACAAATAACATGATAATTAAGGGTGAGTGATGAATAATTTAGAAATATGTAAGAAGATTGCAGAAATAAAAAAAATAATGCCTAGGGTGTTTAACGATGCGCTGATAACAAACATCGGAGAGTTTGATTTATTTAACGTGTCGCGCACTCATCGAGCGAATAAACATGCAAGGTACGTTCTTGATTTAATGCTTGAATTTAAAGTCTGTATTTGTCACTACACATCAACAGTATACATACTGAGCGATCACACAGAGTTTCAGTACAAGGCGCAGGTATCTTTTAATAATAACGATGAATTATCATTCAGAAGGGCTATTTTACTATCAATTATAGAAGCCAATAAAATCAACAAGGCAAATAAATAAAAAAGCCCTCAATTAAGAGGGCTAAACATTTCACTAGTTATTATTTATGGTGCATCGCTAGGTGTGGCATTTATCAAATTACTGCTTAACATATTGTAAGAGTACCATTTGTAAGTAGAACCACTAGTATTAGTGTAACTCTGATTCCTTAAACCGTTCCAAGCTTCAGGATTACCCCAATAAACACCATCACCACACCATACAGAGTTAACATATTTATGCGTATTAGCGTTATTATGAACGTATCCGCTATCGTTGTTATAAGTTGCCTTGCGCCAAGGCCTGCTAGTCATTACATCTTCCATGAACTTCTTCGGATTGTTGCAATGCCACGCTATTTCCTCATCAGTTAATAAAGTTGCTCCTTGTGGTAATGTTGACTGAGTACACGCTGCAACTTCTCCCATGAAATACTTAGATGAGAATTGTTGCCCGATGTAGAAATAAACATCTATTTTCCCATTAAAGCCGTAATTGCTATGAGTCCAAGCGCCCTGTACCTCAGAGACTGCACCAGTTGCCATAACTCTACTGATAATAAATCTGCTATAGTAATCATTCACATCTGAACTTGAAGCACCTGTTAATCCGCCGTCGTACTGGATATTGATACCGTACCATTCGCCTGTATTGATATTATCCGTACTTGTGAATTCTAAGTTATTGTAGCTAGAGCCAAACTTGAAATTTAACTTACCATTCTTTCTCGTTAGCATCACACCACCTGCTGTATTACCTTGCGTCCAGATAGCTCTTTCATTAGACGTATTAGAATCCGTACACTTAAACCAGATACTAACAGTCCAAGGTTGGGAGTTACTCCAAGTTTCTCCACTGTTAACGGTTGTACCACCTGCTTGGTTGTACATATAAAGTGGGTTGCTTTGTTGTCCACTTGGGTTTGCTCTCAAGTAATCATTAGAACCATCAAACGACATAGCTTTAGTGAATGGAGTGTCTGACCCACCTATTGATATATCAGTCGAGTCATTACTAACATCATTTAATACGTCAATTGTAAGTGTGCCTTGAACAGAGCCATAGTTATTGGCTTTTGTTACATTCAATACGTGCTGAATGTCTATACCGTCAGTAATAGTCTCCGCAGTACCTATAATAGCAGTGCCGTTATCAGCATAACCCGCCGGGATATTGGTCACATTGTATGTGTTGGTATCTCCTGCTTGTTTATACACAATGTTTACCGCGCTACCTTCCATCACATTCTGTTGAATGTTTGTGAAGGTTGGTGCATGGTTGCTATCGACATCAGTTACTTGCTCATTCCATACGATAGAAGTTGAACCTCCCCATATGCCGTGGCTAGGTGCTACAGTTCCATTGCTAACAAAGTTAGTATCTGGATAGTACCAAGTGGTATTAGTAAGGTCATCAACGAAAGTCTTTGTAGAGCTTGAGCCGCTACCACCTTCCACTAAATCAATGGCGTTTGCCTCTGCTGCTGTCTTAAATAATGGGTATTCAAAGTTACCGTCTGGGCTTTCTATGTAGTACCAAGTGCCAACGTTAGAGCCGCTTTCTGTGGCTGTTAAGTCGTACTTAGTTAATACAGGTAAAGCACTTACACTAGAGTTATAAGCG